>Ga0208277_1000006_pt1 | contig 128567 bp, 104 predicted proteins | sample ETNtaG_5_FD_185782 | JGI IMG/M metagenome (GOLD analysis project Ga0208277, IMG submission 185782) | Marine microbial and viral communities from oxygen minimum zone, Eastern Pacific Ocean - ETNP201406SV205 (SPAdes) (version 2) | ecosystem: Environmental > Aquatic > Marine > Oceanic ...
CCGGACAACGAGTTTGGATTCGGACAGGCAGATCCTCTGGCTTTCGTAGAAGCTGCAGGAAGTATCGACAGATCATTGAACGTGAGTATGGATGTCGAAACACTTCAGCAAATTGGTAACGAGTCGTACATTTCAGGTACTGCTTCAGGTGTAGCTCCCGGTCTGGGAATTGTCGAGGTGCGCGTTGGAGGGGGAGAGTGGAAGGGCGCTGCAGATCTCTCTGGAGATTGGAGCAATTGGAGGGTAAAGCTAGATCCCCATATTGAGTCCGGGAACTCAACCATTTACGCACGACTGGTAGTTTCGGATGATAGTATATCCCCTGTCGACTCTAGGCGAGTAATCCTCGTAGATGGAATGGCATCAGGAGGTGCATCAGGAGACCTGACAAACCTCTCCACTTCCATCTTTTGGATTCCATTCCTAGCCACTCTGGCCATACTTGGTTTCATTTCCATAAGAGAGCGTTGGATTACGAAGTTCAGACGCAAAGATGAGCTAATAGTATCGGAAGATAGGGGATTATATGCCATTGCTAGTAAATTTAGATCTGCACTCGACCCACGACTAGTACCTGAAAGGTGGCACTCTGCTAGGGAGTCTTGGAATGATGGCGACTCTCTCTCTGAGAATCAGTTCAGAAGGTATGTTTCACTCTCCATACTTTACACTGCACAAGGACTCCCTGCTGGCTTCACTAGCGTCACATTCGTCGCATTCCTGGTAGCTAATGGTGCAACTCCCGAGGAAATTGCAGCATTGTTCGCAACAATAGCCTTGCCTTGGACATTCAAGTTCATCTGGGGCCCTGTAGTAGACGCAGTCCAAGCCCCGACATATGGACTCAGAAGGCCTTGGATCCTCTTCTCTCAGACTGGCATGATAGTGACACTTGGGGCATTGCTCTTCGTGCCCGATCTTAATGCCTCCATAGAACTAGTTACGCTGATGCTATTTGTCCACAATCTATTCTCATCACTGCAGGATGTGAGCGTCGACGCATTAGCTGTCGACGTTCTGCAGCCCGACGAGGTTGCTAAGGCCAACGGATTCATGTTTGCCGCGAAGAGAGGCGGTGTAATCATTGGAGGGGCAGTGGTGGGCTTACTCGTAGTAGATTTCGGAATCAAGTCTGCGATTATGGTTCAACTACCTCTTCTAGCGTTAATTATGTGCCTACCTCTATTCCTCAAAGAAAGGCCGGGAGACAGACTCTTCCCTTGGAGTAGCGCTAGGAAATCGAGTCTTTGGGACGAGGAAGACAAAGAAGGTGCCCAAGGAGAATCGGTGGAATCAGGGCCATTAATCGATGAACAGCTTCCATGGGAGGAGGATCAAAAGGATGACTTCAGAGTTGCTAGCTGGGTTTCTGGAAATCTCTATGGCGAGAGCATACAAGGAACCGCGGCCCTTCTTTGGACCAGCATAGCAGTAATGCTTGTAGGGGGCGGTCTGGGAATAATCTACCTAGTTTCCGGTGCGGAATCCTTCAATGTTGTCGCCTCCCCCCTCAAGACGATTGGGTGGTACGCTTTCCTCATGTCCGTGGTGGGCATTATTGTTGGCAGATACCTCATGCCTGCAATTTCAGAATTCCGTGTAAAAAACCCCTTCGGAGAATCGGCGAGAATCGGACTTGCTGTTCCTGCTTACAACATTGTCAAGGGGTTCTCACTTAGGTCTTCGTTCATCCTAATTTTCCTTTGCCTCCTTTCTGAGATGTATGTCTTCGTAGACCCTATAGTCGTTGATATATTCATCAACGAGGCGGGGTGGACTCAGACGAAATATAATGGAATAATGGGAGGAATAGTCATCCTGTTCGTGATGCTTGGGCAGATCATTGGGGGATTCCTCGGAGACAGATTCGGAGTCAGGGAGGTCGCAATGGTGGGATTCACCCTCCTGTCTCTTAGCAACGCTGGCCTAGCTCTGCTTGAGCCCCTCTGGACGAATACCGGAATCATGACTGTGTATCTCTGCCTCAGGGCTATAATCAGCGGTCTTGCATGGATCTGTATCATCTCGGTATCTATGAGGCTAACATACAGCAAGGCAGGAGGGACCCAGTTCACTGCATATATGTCTATGTTCAACCTGTCTGCGGTAATCGCATACCAGTTTACAGGCAGGATGGTTGAGATATTCGACTACATCTCTGCCCTCTACCTTGGCGCAGCTCTGACTCTTTTCACTGTCGTCTTCCTTATATTCATTGATCCCGATGAATGCGATCGGGTTCTCGAAGGTCGCCTAGGGGGAGATGAAGAGATTGATGGAGACTTAGGAGAGACTCCCGATGGCTGGTGGGAGGAAGAAGATGCAGATGCGGTCCCTGCATGATCATCTCAAGTCGGCAAAAACCGACTTTCTGTTTTTCAGTCAAACTATATGTCCATACTGCGTCAGGGCCGCTAGAACCCTAGAGGGCAAGAATTTGACCTACACTGAGATTAATCTTGACGAATTTGAAGGCCTTAGGTCCGAAGTGGTATCAGAGACAGGACATAGGACAGTGCCCGTGGTCTTTGACTTACGTGGAGGAGTGCCTATTTTCGTCGGCGGGTCAGACCATCTCATCGATTATCTCTGACATTTCCGGCCATCGAAGATACTTCCTCCCTCATTTCTTCAAACTGATTTAGATTTACCATGTGCCCCTTTTCATGTTCAAACCTAACTACGGGCCAACCAGCCTCCTCGAAGATTTCGATATGTTCCCTGCCTACATCAAGTGGAACCAAGTGATCACGCTCTCCATGCATCCATGCCACAGGACGTGGCTTTAGGAAAGGAATCGTTCCCCTCAATTCGTCAGGCCTAGCTGTTTTTGTAGCTATCAATACTAATCCGACTATCGAATTACTAGCCTCGGTACCTAGCAAGGCCGATGCCATCGCACCTCCTTGTGAGAAGCCTCCGACAATTATTGGGCCATCGGGTAATATTTCTAGGACCTCTGATAGTGACTGTTCCATCTGGCTCATCGACTCCTCCTTGGAGATGGCCCCCTCGAAAAGCCACCATGCAAAACCCCCCCTGGTAGGATGAACAATCTTCGCCTGTGGGCATAATGTTGACCATCCATCGGGAGTCAGTCTTCTTGCAAGATCTTCCATTTTTTCAGATGTGCCAGTCATGCCATGCATCATTACGAGCGTACCCTTATCCATCCAATCCCTCACAGATTCCATTGGAAAACCAATGCTCCGGCAACCTTCAGGTGTATGTATGATGACTGGCCACGAACCGTAACTGTTAGGGAGTATTCTCCAGAGTTGGAAGGTATGGTTCCTATCGCTCCCTTTTCAGTCGCACCAGACCCCCATGCGCGTGTGAGGGGGGAAGCTCCGGCATGATCCTTCATTGTCAGGGAGCCAGACGAGGCAGCATTGGATGCAATCTCCACATCAAGATACCAGACCAAGGTATCCCAATCTCCTTCTGTTGGATGGCCATCGTCGAAAAATGAGTCATATATCTCCTGATCGTTCTCCTCATACAGTCTATCAATCAAGTCTCTAGCCCTGTAGAAGAATACATCTCCCTGATAATTCGATCTAGCGACATTCAGGTCCATTCGTAATTGATTTCGCCCCTCTGAGTCCTCCCAAACTAGCCTTTCTAGGAAACCATCACTTCCGCTGAATGTGTACTGTAATTCATGGCCGTCGGAAGACTCGGCACTCACTCTTGCATTCCCATTGTTGATGGAAACAGTAGTTGCACTCCAGTCTTGCCCGAATAGGGTGAATGACCATTCATCTCCAATGACCCATGGGAATGAGAATACTTGTTGAGGAACCCCATTTTCGTATACCGACAAGCCATCAATTGTCATTCGACCCAGAAATGGATTATGATTGATCACTGCGTGTCGTTGAGCCTCTCTCTCCGAAGAAATACCGACCTGATAATCTCCCGATTGGTTATCAATTTCCGCAACAACTAATCTCGCGCTATCTTCTCCGAATTGTGGAGTGATAAATGTGTATAGCCAATTATTTCCAACTTCCCATTCTGGAAGTAGCAGAGCTTCCTCCTCAGACTCGTTAGATTCTCCTGAACTGCCTGTCTCGATGCAACCAGAGAGAAGACAAATCGCCATCAACAAGGCCATGCCAATTGCGAAGCTCCTCCTCATGGCCATGCGACGGGGGTTACAGTCAAGAGACTGACGCTCTAAAAAATCAGAGTAATCCAGCGATAACAACAGAAACTATCGACATTAGCTTGATCAGAATGTTCAGCGATGGGCCACTAGTGTCCTTGAATGGGTCTCCTATCGTATCTCCAACAACCGCTGCAGAGTGTGCATCATCTCCCTTCTTAGCCCCAGGAATTTCTCCTTGTTCGATCGCTTTCTTGGCATTGTCCCAAGCGCCTCCAGCATTGGCCATGAATAGTGCCATCAGAACTCCAGTGGCTGTCGCTCCAGCAAGAGTTCCGCCAAGTGCAGCAGGTCCGAGAATCATTCCAATTATCACAGGGCTCATTATGGCTACCATTCCAGGTAAAATCATCTCACGCAGAGCTGCCTGAGTTGAGATGTCTACACATGTAGCACTGTCCGGCTCTACTCCTTCTCGCCCTTCCAATAGTCCGTCAATCTCCCTAAACTGTCGACGAATCTCGGTGATCATATCTTCTGCAGCACGTCCAACAGACTTCATTGTCATAGCGGCCACTACGAATGGCAAGGCTCCTCCGATTAGCAGTCCGATAACTACATCTGGCTCAGTTAGAGATAGATCGGCTGCTTCAAGACCAGCACTGGTCTTGTATGCAGCGAACAGAGCAAGAGCAGTCAAAGCAGCACTGCCAATGGCAAAACCCTTCCCTATCGCAGCAGTGGTGTTCCCAATCGAATCTAGCCCATCTGTAATGTCACGAACTTCCTTTCCTAGGCCTGACATCTCTGCAATTCCTCCAGCGTTGTCTGCAACAGGCCCGTATGCATCTACGGTCATTGTCACTCCTACAGTTCCAAGCATGCCCATTGCGGCCATTGCGATACCGTATAGGCCAGCATCTCCGCCACCCATCACGTCATTGGCACCATAGATGCCTGCTGCCATCAATAGTACAGGGATGAATACTGACTGCATACCTACAGCAAGTCCAGCGATTGCATTGGTCGCACTTCCTGTCTTTGATGCTTCTCCAATGTAGGGGATCGCTTGAACCTTAATTCCGAAGACTGGCTCTATTCCGGTGTAGTATTCAGTAACTAGTCCAATTAGAATTCCCACGAGAGACCCGATCGCCACGGCATAAATTACCTTGGTCTCTAAGTCAAGGTAATCCAGAGCGAAGTATCCTCCTCCAATGAACAATGCAGCACCGATGAAAGTGGTGTTCCGCAACGCAGCTCCAGCATCCATGTTCTTCATGGCAGTAATCGAAAAGACTCCAATGATAGAGGAGATGTAACCCACAACAGCCAGTGCGATAGGTATCATTAGGTAGTCAGCGCCCAAGTCCTCACTAGCATGAGCGATCACCATAGCGGCTATGATGGAACCAACGAACGACTCGAAGATATCGGCACCCATTCCCGCTACGTCTCCAACGTTATCGCCGACGTTGTCAGCGATCACTCCTGGGTTTCTAGGATCATCTTCGGGGATTCCAGCTTCTACCTTTCCAACGAGATCAGCTCCAACATCCGCCGCCTTGGTATAGATTCCTCCGCCCACTCTTGCGAATAGGGCAATGGAGGAAGCCCCCATCCCAAATCCGGCAATGTTGCCAACTGTCAAGAAGCCATCTCCATCGGAAGGCCCGGTTAGGAAATACATCAGGGAAATCCCGAATAGCCCTAGTCCCCCAACTGCAAGTCCCATTACTGCTCCGCCGTTGTAAGAAGTTGTCAGAGCAGCAGCTTGTCCTCCCGTAGCAGCGGCCTGGGCTGTTCGGCCATTCGCACTAGTTGCCGACTGCATGCCGCTAAATCCAGCAGCAACGCTACAAAAAGCACCAATAATGAAAGCAACCATGGTCTCGAATCCAAGGCCGTTATCTTCTCCACCGGCCAATAATAGTGCTGATACTACGGCGATGAAAACAGCTAACATCTTATATTCTGCCATGAGGAAGGCCATAGCTCCATCCTGTATTCGTCCAGTGATTGTAGCTACCGTCTTGTTCTCAATCTCTATTGAATCGACTTTCCTGTAAAGCATGAATGCGATAAGCAGTCCGAATATTCCCACTCCCATTCCAATTGTTCCTAGTGTATCTCCTTCCATATGGTATCAACCCGTATCGGTCCCGCGACAAAAGTCCCACTTATAATTCAAGCCGTAAAATATGACATTTTGTGACAACTAGGCCATATGTCTCCGTACGACATCCGCAAAAGACTCTAGAACTCCTGCTCCATCATGTTCCTTCTGAAATGACAACATCTCCTCTTTACTGATGTGCCCCCATTCGTATGCCCTCTCAATTCTGTGCTTTGCAGCTTCCGGGTGGAATTGAACCCCCCATGCAGGCATAAACCGATCGTTCGAATCTAATACCCTAACCGCAGTCACCCGATTATGTTCGGCCGAACCTAGAAGGATGCAATTTCCAGGGACAGTCATTACATGATCTTGATGTGAATAAACCACTTCTGGGCCTTTCCCATTATCTCTCCTGGATACAAATAATTCATCGGACAGTCCATGCTCGTTCAGTTCCATTTCCCAAATCCCACTAGACATTTTGTCTGCTCTGGAAACTTCTGAGCCAAGTGATTTGCATAACAGCTGATGTCCAAAACAAATCCCTAAGGTGGGGGATCCAGATGTTGATGCCACTCTCAATAGAGAAGCTGCCCCCTCCATCCAATCTTCCCACATTGTCACGTTCCTTCTGGATCCGGAGCAAACAACCGCATCTACATCCATTTTGTTCAACCAATCCAACATTTGCTCATCATCAAATCCAAATGGTAATGCAATTCTAGAAAATCTCGCCTCATTGTCTCCCATGGGAACTACGCAACTCTTCCAAAATTCATATCCTTCATCCCATTTTGGCACGTCTTCGCGACTGATGAAGTAAAGTCCGTCATTAGCTGCACACTTGCCAGATTCAATCGTCTGCATCTGAGGCGTCAGGAGAAAAACTTCCACATCTCCAAAATCTGATAGGGGCAGTATTATCTCTTGATTGCCACCATGCCCAAATTCCGATCTTTCTACGAGTAGATCCAGAAGAAGAACCCTCATTGCGCGACTCATGACACTCCGAAGAAGCGATTGTTTGAAAGGCTCCCGCATGTACAGATGTTTGAGCGGACATGGTGGACAAGCAAGTAATCCTAGATTCAGTGGGCCCGGTTCAGGCAGTTCTTGATGCTCATGATGGGGTCGTAAATGTCATTGATACCACCGGTGGAGTGATATCAATATCTCTTGAAGGAGGATGCACCGGATGCAGTGCTACTCCTATGACAGCCATGCAAATATACTACTCTCTGATGAAGTTAGAACAGGTAAATGATGTGATATTCGTCAATGGAGAATTACCTGCCTACATGAGGGCATTCATAGATGATAAGATTGGAGGGGAGACCTAACGCTCCTCCTTCCTCATCTTCATTATCTCATGAGGATTAGTCTCTCCTTGAACGTCCTTCCCCTTCAAGTTCATCGATGCAGATATTGCCACTACGACAGCCACTAGTGCCATCGGTAGTGCAACATTTCCCGATCCCCATAATTCCCCGCTCATGAAGTTAAACACAATCAATAGAAGAGCAGCAGCCACACAAAGGATAGCTATGGTCTTCTGAGCGAAAACCTCCCCTCTGACGCTTCTCGAAAATGTCCCAATTGACATCCAGAGAATGACGGCCAATCCACACATACTCAATGAAATCGTCTCAATGATCTCAACAAGCTCGTCTGTCATGAACAGGCTAGAGGGCCAATACTTGTGAGCGTTGGGGGTGTTTGCATTATTATGGGGCATAACGAACCTTCAACAAAGGTGAGCACAACGGGCGCGCATGGGAGTGCTGCGCGGCTTGACCCTGAGTATGGTCGCCCTTCTTCCAGCCCTCTTTCTAGGATTACTGGCATACCTGATAATGGGCGGAAGCTCAGACACTACTGAATGGGACACATGGATGTATATTCCATGCTACGGGGTCCCATTGTTCTGCCTCTTTGTCGCATTCATATTTGGAATGAGGTCCGGTAGGGTGGAAGATCAGTGAAAAGATTAGAGAAGGCCAGAAAGATAGGTAATCTACTAGACTCATTATATCCTGAAACCCCCATTCCGCTTGATCATCGGGACCCCTACACTCTATTGGTGGCAGTAATGCTGTCTGCTCAGACTACGGACAAGAAAGTAAACGAAGTCACCCCCTCTCTTTTTGCGATCGCTGACAATCCAGAAAAAATGTCAATGTTAGGCGTTGATGAGATACACTCAATAATCAGGGAAATCGGATTAGCACCAACAAAGGCCAAGAATCTCAAGAGGATGGCCGAACAAATTATTGAGTCAGGGGGGGAAATTCATCCTGATTGGGAGTTTTTGGAGTCATTAGCAGGAGTCGGTCACAAAACCGCCAGTGTGGTAATGTCTCAAGCATTCGGGATTCCTGCATTCCCGGTTGATACACATATTCACAGATTAGCAGATAGATGGGGCCTCTCAAATGGGAGGAATGTTGCCAAGACTGAGCACGATCTGAAGAAAGTCTTCCCCCCCGATACTTGGAACCGAAGGCATCTACAGATAATCTTCTTCGGGAGGGAACACTGTCCTGCAAGGGGACACGATCTTTCCAAGTGTCCGATTTGCTCATGGGCTTCAACCAAGAAGAGAATAAACGAAGGCAGGTAGTAAAATGATGATTTTCAAAGGTAGGATCACATCTGTCGGATTTGATAGTGGAAACTCGATTGTTATTGGGGACTGGAAAGAATCCCCACTCGGGACCTTCACGAATATAATGTGGTCAAAGCCAGATGGTACGAGGGCTCTACTTTCTCCCTCTAGGAAACATGCCGATTTCGTTTCCTCACTATATTCCTTCGATGAGGTTTCAATAACTAATTTTGTCGTGAAAAGACAAAAAAAGTGTATTGAGATATCTACCGAGAGTCTCTCAATTTCTGTCTCGTGGGGATTCCAATTTGCTATTCCGATTCCGAGGCCATTATGGTTTATATCCAGCGTCGAGAATTTCTTAGGAAAGATTATTTTTGGGTCTCCGACTTATGGAATAGCTCGAGACGGAAGTAAAGAATGGTATTCTATCAGGGGCATATCTAGGGTCGTATCTGCCGAGGCGAGACACCTTGAACAGGACATGGGTCAGACATCATCAACAGATTTTCCAAAAAAATTCGGATTCAGTAGCCCTCCGAGGATTCCGAGTAGTATTGAGGTAAATTCACACATTGATAGAGACAAGGTTTGATGAACCTAATGGCAGAGTGAATATTATGAGTGATGCTGTGACATTAGCTGTAGGGGAGACTGCACCAGATTTTGAGGCTGTCCTGACGGATGGCTCCAAATTCGTACTTTCAGAAAATCTTTCATCTGGTAAAGGAGTAATTCTGTACTTCTATCCACGCGATAATACTCCCGGATGCACTACTCAAGCTTGTGATTTCAGAGACAACTTTGGTAGAATCTCCAACGAGTCTTGGACAGTAGTAGGGGTCTCGACCGATTCAGCCAAATCCCATCAAAATTTCATCGCAAAGCACGATCTCCCTTTCGATTTGATTGTGGATGAAGAAGCTGAACTCCATTCTCTTTATGGCACATGGAGGGAGAAGAGCATGTACGGTAAGACATACATGGGGACTCTAAGGTCAACCTTCGCGATATCTCCCGATGGAACCCTGGCATGGGTTGGGTACAAAGTCAAAACCAAGGGTCACGTCGATCAGGTTTTGCAAGATTTAGGTATAGAGTGATTATCTTGGATGAAATTGAGCGAAGAAATCTAGTCGAACGATTCCTAAGGCGATGTGTAACTTATGCAAACGAGTCTATCAGGAGAAAGTCGAAACGTGGGCAAAGCGAAGATGAGATAGAAAAGTGGATCATTTACAGGGACTTCACTTTGCATGCAGCTGAGGAGGTTGCTGCTGGAGATCTGGACTCTTGGCTAGAGGATGGTCCTGTAGATTTTGAACCAGGAAATCAAGACTCAGAAAGTTGATCATATCCTCCGATCCCCAATTCGTATTTTTTGGTATCGACTCTCATCATGGCGCCAGGGACCATGAGCAATGAGTCATCCTCGTTTATAGCAAATGCATGCAGCCCCAATCTCTCTGCCATTTCCTGAACAATTCTCTTGCATCGTTCTCTCTGGGAAGGCATGTGCACCAGTGGGCTCAGATCTACTATGACCAGACTTCCCTTCGAAAGAGGGGTAGATATTCCTTCCAAGGGGAGCCGATGCATCAGATCAGGTTTGATGTATAACACACCCCGTTCTGCCCCAGGGGTCAATCTCCTAGTCATTTCTGACCATTTCTGATCTCCCAAATCAAGGTGCAAATCACCTTCTTGGGGGCCCGGGTCTGCAGTGGCTCTTCCCCTCTTGATTTCGGACCCTCTGACCTTAGTAGGGTCGGGGAGTCCAAGCAGTCTGAACAGGTTCGCCACGAATGGCCCCGGGCCTACTCCTCAAAGAGTGCTTCGATGTCTTCCTGACTTAGAGCCTCATCTACAGACATTGTAATTCCCTCCGAGGACTCCTCCTCCTCCTCAATTTCGTCTCCCTTTTCAGTTAAATTGGTGTCCTGTTCGATAGATTCATTCTCTTCCTCGTGTGAATCAATTCCAATATCCGAAATCGAGATTTCAGAAGAATCGATAATTTCAGATTCAGTATCATTGGTTTCCGTCGAAACCGCTTCAGGTTTTGCCCTAGGTCCATCCTTCCTACTTTGAGCATCGAATGGATCATAATCGGGATCATCAAAAGCATCATCCATTGATACTTTCTTGAGACTCTTAGTTTGATCCATCACCGAAGTAATGCCATTTCTGGTAGGCTCTCTATTCTTCATCATCATGAAGCCTCCAGCGAGTCCGATAATTAGGACTAGGATTAGTATTATCCCGTAAGATGAAATGAATCCACTCAGGCTAAATGGCGCCTCTGAAACAGTCAGAGAAAGGGATATTGATGATCCTTCTCCCTCGTCCAAAGCAGTCATGCTAACACCTCTGCTCCCAGAACCCACGAAAGTCCACTCGACCCACTTCCCTTGGATATCCACATCGTTAGCCGGTTCGCCATCACCGTCACTATCAACAGATGTGTCCATATCCCAGTTGTAGACCATATTCTCCATATCTAGGATGGAGTCAGTAGTTCCATTGGCGCTGAAGAATACAACGTCTCCCTCCACAGGGGTGAAAGTACTGGCAGAGACCTTGGGAAACGGATTGACGTTTCTCACATCTATTGGAATCTCAATCATTGCAACGCTACCGTCATCGTCAGTTACATGGAAGACTATCATTGAGGGAGAAGTTGTGGCATCCGGCCAGGCCACCTCGAGCGTCCTAGATTCGACATCACAGTCATCAGCTACATCCCCCGAGCCATCTGAGTCAACTGTGGGCTGCAGGTCATAGCAGTTCCTAAGGGTGAGCTGGTCTCCCGCGGTATCTATCGTCTCAACCGTAATCGAAATCACCGAATCCTCTGCTAGCGGGAGAGGATCAGAGATAGGATTTATTTGAGGTTCCAAGTTCACTATTTCAATCGGGATAATCAGTGATTCTGTGCTCGCACCATCATTATCCACTACCTGTAAGGTCGCGAGGTGCAATCCAGATGTATGGTATGTGTACTCTACAGTACTTTTTCTGCCTTCAAATGTAATCACTTGCTCAGGATTGTTCTCAGCGTCTGGGGCCCAGAGATGCAATAGTGAAGACAAGTCATTCTCAGAGTCATCAGCTAGACCCTCAAATGACAGCAGATCCCCTTCATTGGCGGTGTAAACCCCTCTGCTGTCAGGGACCATCCTGTTTCCTTGCTTCCATATCTCTGCCCTAGGATTTGTGGGGGCAATATTACGAACCTCAACTGTTTTGTTTGAGTATCCAATATCTCCATCATCATCAACAGCTTCGACACTGATGGTGTATGTCCCCTCCTCATCTGGAGTAACAGTGCAATATACCCCAACTTGACCTTCTTGGCAGGGGTATCCTGAAATCCACAAAATGTCCATTGGAGCTTCTGGGGTCAAAGTGTCAATGTCACTCCTTTCCTCAACATCAAATTGTAAGGGGGAAAGAACGTTTGTCCATTCATACTCGGAAGCAATCGTTATTTCAGGAGGTCGGTTGATTATCTCAATAACGCCATTGACTGTAACCATATCGTTTTCATTATCTTTGTATTCCAGAACAACATCAAAAATCCCATCATCGTGCCACTCCACTTCGACAATGCACTCTTCTCCCCCAGAAAGTTCGACTGTACCAAGACGCCTCTCTACAAAGAAATTACAATCGATAAATTCACCACCATCTGGATCATAGGAAGAACTAGCATCAAGCGTCACATTGGATTTGGTCAGAGATTGAGATGGCATGTCCAAGAATGCCACAGGTAGCCTTCCTATCCACAAAGAAAAGACCCCGTTATTGTTCGATCTATCTCCATCATCGCCTATCTCCTCATCGGGATCGACTTGAAATGAGAGTGAAATTTGACCTATTGGGTAGGCATTAGGTACGGTCCAATTGACCTCAACAATAGCTTGTCCCAAGCTTGGAAGTGATGGGACTTGGGCAGTCTGGACAGAGCCATCAGGAGACTCTACATTCATAGTCGTCGGAGGGGATTCCAGTAGTCCCCTGTTCTGTATCGGCATGTAGAATCTCAGAATGTCTTGTGGTACTGCATTGAAGCCAGTGGAAGATGCTAGAGTAGTAGTTGTCTGCCCCCTAGTCCTCTCTACAGTAACCCCTGATGGAATTGCCACTAGGTCGATAGCACTGACATTTGGGTCTATGGTAATTGTCGAAACTCCAACGATCTTCTGGGAAGGAATCCATGCAATCACACCATGACTCCCTGCCTCGCTTCCTCCCAGCGAGTCGTCCATAGAATTTCCAGAATTGAATTCCACGAACGCGGACCCGTTAGAAGAAGTAGTCACCGTTCTGATATCTCCGTCAATTCCATATCTGAACTCAACCTGCTGATTGGCTCCGGACAATGCAGACCCATCTTGAGTGACGGTAACTACTGCTGAAGTGTTAATATTGAGTGGAGACAGTGGAAATTCCAAATCAACGGATATCTCCTTGCTCCTCCCAGCTTGATAAGTCTGAAGCTCATGAAACGCATTTATCCCTTCAATGATATCGGTACTGGATGAGACATCCCCCCTTACTGCCGGACAGAACCATCTGTACCCGTCCGCAGAACCATTTGAGTCGAACGTCGTCACATTGTAGGATTGCTGACATTGGGCGTATGGCGTACCAGGTGCCCCCCTCGACATAACCTGCCAACTCCTTGACTCGCTGGAAGACGAGTCAGCAGGAATGTCCACTAGATCACTCGAACCCTCATAATCCGTCTCTTGATAGTAGTTGGAAGACCAATAGTCGCCGACAGTGAGGGGGAAGTCGTATCCTTCAGTGGGAGGGGAATATGTCTGAGTGATTGTCAATTCTGCCACATCGATATTTATGGTCCACCAGAAAATCCTGTATCCAAAGTCAATTTCGATTGACGCTTCCTGCTGGATGACGGCCAAGTCGGATGCACGTACAAGCTCGACGGTTTCCATTTCTATTTCCAAATCCCCCGTATTGCCATCAAGATTGACATTTTGTGCTTCATATGACCCTTGGGACTCGGCCTCGTAAACTAATGTAGATCGATTATCAATAGTGGTGGTGTAGATATCAGTGATCGTCCTATCCAATGTTCCACTGATATATTGGACATTCGAAGAAACTCCAGAGGAACTGACGAAGTCCCCAACATCTAGGTATCCATCGTAAATCCATCTGTCTCCAATTCTCCAACTAGGCAGATCAGCTACTACCGTATTTCGATCAGTCGGGCTTAACATTTTTTCATCTATTTCTTCCTCTAAAAGCTCCTCTGAAGGCAATAAAAACATGCACTGTGATATCAGCATCACGACCATCAGAATGGCCGACACGGTGGCTCTACCCATACATCTCCTGCGGAGATGTGGCAAATCAATGTGACTATCGGTCGAGCAAATCACATTGCGCGATAATCAGGCAGGTCTGCAAGCTCATCTTGGATGAACTGCACAGCTTCCAGAATCTGGTCCTTGGCCCTTGCACCGGTGATTACCATCTTACCACTCCCGAAAATCAGACACACTACCTTCGGGTAGTCCAGTCTGTAAATAAGTCCCGGGAACTGCTCTGGCTCGTATTCGACCTTGTCGAAAGGCAGATGGAATGTCAGATTGTTCAGGTTGAGCCTCCTCGGAAGAGCCGCCAGTGGCTCACCCTGCTTGATCCCCCTGATCCTTGGGTCCTCGTTCTCAACCTCCTCATCAGTAGCAGCCCTGATTCCTCCGGCATCATCGATGACTTTGGTGTTGATATCGTCCATCTTAGCCACTCCAGTATAATCTTCAGGGAAGAATAGTGAATAGGTAGCAACCATGTTCTGAACTTCGATATCGACATCAGCAACATCCCATGTTGAAATTCCAGCTGCTCGAAGGTCTCCAATCATTCTCTCGATTCCAGTCTCGATATTCTGCTGGTTCTTACCGCCCGTACATACGGCTCTACCTGACCTGAACATGAGGATGGCGAGTTTTGGATCTACTACCCTGTAAACCACTCCAGGGAACTGTTCGGGCTCATATTCACAATTCAGCTGAATTGCAATATCTGGGAGGTCTAGCTCCTCGGCAACCCTGGTCGACGCTACAACATTCACTACAGTTAGGCGTTCTTCATCGCTTAGCATGGGTCCCGCACTTATATTCTTCTTATAAAGGATATCAGTACGAAAAATCCAACGAACAACCATTCACTGTGGTAAAATTCGTGCCCCTCCGGACCCAAGCTTCGAAATTAGAGGCTTTCCACCGGCTATTTCTATGCACTCAGCAACCCTTCTGGGGTGCCGAGTAAGAGAAACCATACACCCTCCTCCTCCAGCTCCTGTCAGCTTGGCTCCAAGAGAATGATTTTGAACAGCAGAAATCAGGCCTTCAATCTCCGGACAACTCACCCCTATGTTACGAAGTCTTTCATGACAAGAGTTCATAGCCAAACCAACACCTTCCATATTTCCTTCAGACAATGATTCCAATCCGGAAGATGTGATCTCGCCGATCGCTCTTATGTCATCCATTCTTTGGGGCTCCCTCTCAATTAGTTCAGACACCCCTGCCACCATTTTCCCAGTTGGTGAACCAATGCCGGTAAATCCCAGAACAATCCAGATATCCTCCAATTCTGGTAATGCAGCTCTACATATTGACCATGACCTGCTCCCCTCTGGCGTCTCCAAAGTACTGTCAAAGATATGTTCGGTACCCTCCACTCTTTCCCCCGAAACAACCACGCATCCGCCCAATGCACTCGTGGCAGTATCAGTCGGGCTAGCCCTTCCTTTCTGGGCATTAGCCTCAGCGGAATGACCAATTCTAGCAAGTGAAATCAGATCCAATGGCTCTTCTGGCTTGGTTAAATGGTGCAGTGCCGCTCCCATAGAGTTGGAAAGTGCAGCGGACGAACCAAGTCCAGCAGCAGAGAAAAGTCCGCTCTTTACGTCTATCTCAAGCGGACTTCCAGAGTACTGGAATATATCATTAATAATATGGGAAATATGGGGATGTCTAGAGGGTTCGAATGGCATTCCCTCCAGGCTCCATTTGTTTGATTCGCTAATCGTCACCTCTACTCCGGCGTCTATTGACACTGCAACAGCCGGTTGTCCATAGACAACTGCATGCTCCCCAAAAAGAATGCATTTGCCCGGCGCGAACGCAGTAACCATACATCCCGCCCGTAGTCAAAGGAAATTAGTATTGGGATGGGGTGCTTTCATCGGTTGCTTCAAGTCTAACTACCGTTTGGAGCAGTCGAAGGCAGTTGCCGAATGTGATAATTATGGAGCATCCACTATTGCAGTCATATGGTCCATTGGAAGGTTGGCAAATATTGCTGGCAATAGGAGTAATCTCAATTGGTTTCTTCACCTATCAGGTCCAGAAAGCAACTAGACTGGTTATGTTGGGATCTTCTGACGATAGGTTTGATTCTTGGAGCACCAGAATTGGAGAATTCATCTCAGGATGGTTGTTCCAAAAGAAAGTTCTCAGGGATAAGGTTGCAGGGATTATGCACGTCCTGATGTTCTGGGGGTTCCTTATGCTATCCACGGACATGTTCGATCTAGCAACTGCAAATGCATTTTCCGAGAAAGTTCTTCCAGAAATCTTAGTTGGCCCTTGGAATGGGATAGTGGAGTTAGGATACTTCATGGCACTTATCGGATGCGTCAGCGCCCTAATTAGGAGAGTAGTCTTCACGCCTGAGAAACTCAAGGGAAAGTCCCAGTTAGAGGGGAATGCAATTCTATTGCTAATCTTCACAATTACGACTACTTCATTCATGGTCGAGTCCGCTGAGTCACCCAGTGCTTTTTGGGAGCCGGTGGGGCACTGGTTTTCGGAACAAGGGCTTTCAGAGCAGACTGTCATCTTGTCATATTGGGCACACATGCTAGCAATCTCGGTTTTCCTATTCTTGATTCCGCTATCGAAGCACATGCATCTGGTAATGGCTGTTCCTAACGTCTTCTTTCATGACGCTGGGCCAAAGGCTAGAATGAGGCCATTAGCGACTGGGGATGACGGTAAGGCGATACCCTTGGAAGATCTAGATATCGATTCTTTCGGAGTTAGCTCATACAATCAGTACTCTTGGAGGCAGCTCATTGATGGATGGTCATGTACCTCTTGCGCCAGATGTCAGGACGTATGTCCTGCATATGCCTCAGGCAAGGGCTTGAACCCCATGCAAGTCATACATGATGTGAGGAACTACGCCAATGAACACGCACCTATACTGCTCTCTGGGAATCAGCCCGAAGAAACAATCCTCGAGAGGATTACGGAAGAGGCCGTCTGGGCATGCACCACTTGTAACGCCTGTGTCGATGTCTGCCCCCTCTACATTGAGCATGTTCCAAAGCTCACAGATCTCAGGAGGAATGCAATGATGGAGACAATGGAATATCCAGAGGTCCTCAACACTGCAATGGGCAACATAGAAGCTGCATCTAACCCCTATGGATTCGGGGCCCACGAGAGGGCAGACTGGGCATCTGACCTGGGAGTGAAAATCGGGGAGCCAGCAGAGTACATCTACTTCGTTGGCTGTGCAGCAAGTTTCGATGAGAGGAATCAGAAGGTAGCCAGGTCCACCATATCGCTTCTGAAGGAAGCAGGCCTAGATGTGGGGATTCTCGGCATGCAAGAAGGATGCTCAGGAGATCCGGCTAGAAGAGCGGGAAACGAGTATCTTTTCCAAATGCTCGCAGAAACAAATATGTCTACATTCGAAGAACTAGGCGTCAAAAGAATAGTCGCCTCGTGCCCCCATTGCTTCCACACACTAGGAAAAGAGTATGGGGACTTCGGGGGAGACGACTTGGAAGTATTCCATCACTCCGAGATTATAGCTAAGTTGCAACAGGAGGGAAAACTTCCAGAGGCAGAGAAGAACGGAAGGTCGATCACGTTCCATGATCCCTGCTATTTGGGGAGGATAGGAGATATCTTGGACGCTCCTAGGTCGGTGATTGGTGGGGTCGACAAAGAAACTGAGAGGCACGGCAAGGAATCATTCTGTTGCGGGGCAGGAGGGGCTCAGATGTGGATGGAGGAGGACGCCGATAAGAGGGTAAATGAGATCAGAGCTGCAGAGATAGCAGAGACCGGGTGCGATACTGTAGCTGTAGGTTGCCCATTCTGCTCTGTCATGGTGAAGGACGGCCTAGATGCAGTTGGTGCTGAAATGGAGGTTTTGGACGTTGCTGAACTACTATGGGAGCAGATCGTAGCTAGGGACTTGGAGATTCATGATAAATCAAAGAATAGGACTGGAAAGGCTAGGATATGGAAGTCATCACTATCCGATTTGGTTTAATTTCCTATATTTCTAGAATGAGCCATAGAGAATGTCATAAGCGGGGTCGCTGAGCCGTAGTCATGGATGACACGTTCTCATTCCTCGGGATGTCCGTACCTAATTTGGCTAGATACTTTGGTTCTCTACTGGTGATTTGGGGAATTATATCATTCGCTCTAGCAGATTTTGACCTCGATGCTAAGACTGCCTTAATTCCAACTGTCATGGGGGCTCCAATGCTCCTCTTGGGAATCTTATCTCTGAGAGATGAGAAAAATAGGCATCACTACATGCATGCTTGCATGGTCTTAGCATTAATTATGGTATTCAGCCCGCTATCGATGTTTGCAATGATGGGCCGTCCCGACTCAGACCTGACTCTGGTCTCACTAATCATTCTCATGTCTTTGGGATCTACATTCATGGTGGCCGGAATCAAATCATTCAGGCATGCTCGAATTCTTCGAGAATCTTCAGGTGTTTGATTGAAGCCAATAATCGGCATAACTTGTTTCATGCGTGAAACAGTTTATGGCAACTGGCAAAGGCATGCTGCTATCCTCCCATCTGCATACGTTTCTATGATCGAAAAGGCAGGAGGAATACCTCTGATAATACCTCCAGCAGGCGATATGACGATTCTATTGGATAAAATCGACGGTTTGATTGTCTCGGGCGGACCTGACGTTTCTCCGTCTCTTTACAATCAAGAACCAGGTCCAATGACGTTGGAATTTTACCCCGAACAAGACGAAACAGAAATTGCCCTGATTTCTGAGGCGTTAGAAAGAGACATGCCTCTATTGGGAGTCTGCAGGGGGATGCAGATCCTCAGTATCGTCCACGGAGGGAGTCTCCATCAGCATCTGGATGATACTCCTGGTCATGAGGGGCACGGCGGATACGATGGGGCCTCTACCGAACACTCCCTCTCTGTCAAAGAGGGCTCTCTCTTAGAGAAGATAATGGGGGGATCATTTACCGTCAACTCAACTCATCATCAAGGAGTAGCAAATGCAGGTGAGTTATCCATATCGGCTTTAGCTCAGCATGATGGCTTAATCGAGGCGGTCGAAAGAACAGACAAGAAATTCTGCATCGGAGTTCAATGGCATCCGGAGCGCAAGGGTCATGACCAACTGTTCTCGGCACTTGTCGAAGCGGCGAGAGGTTGATGACGGGCGGCCCACTAGAAGGGGCAATGACGCTTAGGGTATACGACACCCGTTCTCGTTCGAAGAGGGTTCTAACCCCTCTAGAAGAAGGCAAGATTGGAATCTATGCATGTGGGATAACGCCCTATTCCCCTAGTCATATAGGCCATGCGAGACAAGCAATAGCGTTTGACATAATCGTTAGATGGCTCAGAAAGACCGGCTATGAAGTTAATTACATCTCCAATTTTACCGATATTGATGACAAGATAATTGCTGTCTCACAGGAAGAGGGAGTCGATTTCTTGGAAGTAGCCAATAGGAATATAGAAGATTATTTCACCGTGATGGATAAATTGAATGTCATCAGGGCTAATTCTTACCCGAGAGTCACTGAGACTATCCCAGAGATAATCGAGATGATAGGGGATTTGATCAGAAAGAATCACGCCTATGTTTCAGCTGACGGAGTCTACTTCGAGATAGATACCGCACCTGAAAAATACGGCCAATTAACCGGACAGACACTAGAGATGGTCAGAAAGGGTGCTGGTGGCAGGGTGGCCGAGACGGGATCAGGGAAGAGGGATCATCGAGACTTCGCATTGTGGAAGTCAGCCAAAGAAGGTGAGCCAAGTTGGGACAGCCCATGGGGCCATGGAAGGCCAGGTTGGCACATAGAGTGCTCCGCAATGTCATTGAAACACTTAGGTGAGAGATTCGACATACATGGAGGGGGCACGGATCTGCTATTTCCTCATCATGAGGCAGAGATATTCCAATCAGAATGTTGCCTCGGGCACGACCCAGTGGTCCAATACTGGTTACACAATGGGATGATCAACGTAGATGGTGAGAAAATGAGTAAATCAGAGGGAAATTTCTGGACCGTAAGCGAAGCCTTGCAGAATGTAGATCCTCTAGTATTGAGATACGCACTGATTAACGCCCCATATAGGCAGCCAGTAGATTTCAATACAGTCATGATTGAAGACTCAAGTTCCCACTATGGACGACTCCTGTCTTCCTATTCCGAGGCTCTTCATGTTTCAAAGGAAAGTCACATCGGCCAATATGAGATTGAATCTCTCAATATATCTTCAGAGAGGCTCATCAACGGAATGAATGACGACTTCAACACCAGGAAGGCACTAGTTGAAATCCAGGTAGTCGTCAAGGAGCTTGCTTCACTACTCCAGTCAAATGATAGGGATCCAATTCGTATTGGCGAATATGTAACTTGGCTAGAGGAATTTGCAGGCGGAGTTTTGGGGATTTTACCCCCTAGGAAAAGTGCATCCGAATTTTATGAGAACAAGCTCTCCAGAATGTCAGAAATTGAATCTGAGGTTGAGAGGCTATTGGAGATGAGGGATGTTGCTAGAGAATCAAAGGATTGGTCAAAATCAGACAAGATTAGGGACGAGCTCCATGAAATGGGTGTCGTCGTAGAGGACGGGCCAGAGGGAACAAGATGGCATGTTCTTTGAATGAGTGTGCTCTAATCACTCCTCTTCTTTCTTTAGTAAGTTAAAATTGCCACGAAATGCGACTCCCAAGAAGCCCACTATCAGTAATAACGCAATTATGCCTTGGATGACAAAGCCATCATCACTGGAACTCCCATTTTTCCCATCCTCTCCTGGTTCGGAGACTACAGATGATGTATCTTCTACATACTCGACGTTGTGTCTACACTCCACTTCTTCAGGATAGTCCCCAGCATCCATGCATATCCGCCCAGGCACTGTGAATGATTTTGATACCTCAAGCTGACAGAAAGCTGTAACTCCTGATACGATACAATCCTCTGTATCTTCCATGACTACTAAGATTGATCCGCAAAGGAGTATCTCACCCTCTCTCTCCACTAAAGATGGATGACTGGACAGACATTCCTCCAAATGAACACCGTCCTCTAGAGTTGTTACATGAGGGATATATCCCCCCCTAGGGCCAAAACTACTGAAAAAATCAGGTAGAATTGGACGAACAGTAACAACGGTTCCGCCACTATCGGTGATATTCGTTGCTATTGGATCAGCACCCCCTACCGTTCCACCGATTCTATGGCCATCCTCGTCCAATTCTATATCATAGAATTCTGCCCACAAATCTATACTTCTCCCATTCTGGAATGAAGGAGTTCTATTCAGAACATCGAAGTATCGATCATCCCCCATTGTGAATAGATATTCTATGGGTACATCCTTTCCATCATTACACGCACTGAGGTAATCCATCATTTCAGAATAGGACTGCTGCGCCTCAGGGACTCCTTCGTAAGTTATGTCAATTGCCTTGGAGAAACCATCTCCTTGAATGATCTCAACTTCATCATCCAAAGCCTGCATTACGTCAATGTCCCCGAAAACAGGAAGTCCACCTACAACAACCAGCCTCACATCGGGATCCACTGCCTCAATCACATTTCTGTATGGGTCCGCTTCAAACGTGTCCAGTACGACCAAGTCAGCAGCAAGGCCCTCCCTAATTCTGCCCGTATAATCAGACCATCCAATGGCGTCCACTATGTTAGTGGTAATCGTCTGAACTAGCTCATAATCAGTGAATATATCGCCAAGTACGTTCCTGTCCCACCAATCCGCAGTCTTCAGCTCATGCATAGAACTCTTAGAGCCAGAGGGAGACCAATCAGGCCCGATCATTATGTTGACTCCTTCTGCCTTTGCTGTTGCTATATCTGTCGTTTCCCCATATAGGAGAAGGTTAGATGTGGGAGACCAAGCAAGACTTCCTCCAACAGATCCAAGGGCAGAGAATTCCGTTTGTGTCAGTCCAGTTCCGTGAATGATGACTATCTCGCCTACTAAGAGATTATTTTCAACAAGAATATCAAATTCTGCCCTGCTGGATTCATCAATCCCCTCAGCGAGATGAATGAACCATGCATTCAGACTTCCAGATGAATTTCTATCCTTGATGTGATTTCCTTCATAGTCAGATTCCAATTCGGTTACTTTGGTCCAAATTCCATCTCCTCCGAAGTTGTAGAGCTCTATGTTTCTAGCAAGCATTGTCTCGAATGTATCCGTATTACGATTCGCGCTTCCTTGCAGGGCAGTATTCCCCCCAGCTATGGCTCTTAATTCGGCAAACCTCATGGCCGATGAATCTTCGATCGAGCAACCAATATCCTTAGCATCACTGTATCCTGAATAAGACTGCCACTGATACCTATTCTGCCAACCATCAGTTCCATGATCCCAAAGCGGAATAAGATTGTATTTCGCATGATTGTGAGGGTCTATGAAACCAGGGTAAATGGTGCCGCTTGTGGGAATTGAAACTACACCTTCCGCAGATTCTGGATCCGGCTCAGACGAGCTCCAGATTTCTTGAATGATCCCATCTACTATCAGAATCCTACCATCATCAATGACGTCAGTTTGTGATTCCATGGTAACAATTCTGCCTTCTAAGATGTACTCCCCTCTGTGGATGTTATCTTCCTCTGGCTGTTGAGGATAGCAGCTACCCATCAAGTGGTTCACACCGACCCACTCCTGATCATTAGGTCCACCTGGGGTAGGGCTCCAGTCAGAAAGCTTGGACCAACTACCATTGCTAGCATATCCGTAAGGGATTCCATAGTCAGAGTCCTCTGCATCATAGCTAACCGAGTCTATCTCGGAGCCATCTACATCGCTGATTCTGACCGAATCTCCTTCCCAGTAGTTGAATTCAATCTGAGTTTGGGCCCTGTAGAATACCACATATGCCCCCGGCCCAATTACAGTTCCCCACGCGATACTACACATCGGCGAACCACCATTCTCTATGTCGTCTATCAGCCACCCCCCGATATCGATAGATTGCTCCGTTGGATTATGTAGCTCGACGAATTGATTGGAGAATCTTCCTATCTCACCATCTCCATTCCAGTCTATCCCCCCATATTCTTCACTATTGGGAGATACGTAGATTTCGTTGATGATGATGGATTCACCACTTGACTGAGCAGAAGATGTCATAATCGGAGAGTAAACAATCAGTACCATCAATGCAGCTACTGCTACGGCCCCGGCGCGCATGTCACCTCGATGCAATGATATGACTTCAACCCAACTATCATGCCCAACTAGGGCGAAGTGCGAAATAGCACTCTATTTCCCCGAGATATATGGCAGAGGCCAAGTTTACTGCAGCGATTATGTTGGCTATCATGATGGCCAGCGTATCGATGTCAGGATGTTTGCATGATGCAATCCAAGAAGCATTCGAAAAGCCGTATCCAGAATGGTACGGGGAAATGCAGTATATCGAAGACCCAATGAGCCATTCAGATTCATGCTCCAGTACTCCTTGCGTTAGGAACTTCACAATTGGGGACCCGTTCTTGAATGAGACATGGGACGAGGTGGGTTGGGCCGTATTCGGAAACGCTGAGGGCGGAAACTGCTGTGAGCACTATCTAGCAGCCACTAAAGAGGGCTGGATCCTGAATTTCGGAGGGGAATACCCTACATGGTCAGAGGATAGAGGACACACATGGCAAGAATATCGCCCATCGGTATTCTCGCAATTTGGGTGCATGGAGCCCAAGCCAACTGTCCCTGGACAAGAGGGCCTTGGAGAGGGAAGCATCATTCAGGCTACAAATGGCGATTTGATTTCCATGGGTTGGTTCCCATATCCCAGTACCAGTGGGGCCGATCAGTTCTACGCATTTTTCTATGACTCCGATGAAGGGGAATGGAGTTGGTGCTTCAATAGGACTCCCGAGCCATTCTATGATAGGTCATGGCAAGTAGAGGTGATTGGGCCAATCAATGGAGGGCTCTATGGGAATGGGCCGTGGGCAAGCCTAGTAATCTCCAATTTCTGGCATCAAGTGCAGAACGTTGGAGGGCAGATATCAACAGACGGCTTGAACTACGAATACTTCGGTTTCCCAGATCGAGATTCTAATTTGGATATCATGGAAGTAGACTTGAATCCCTCGGAACTAGGGCCAGAGTGGGATTTCACAAAGCCTCACAAAGAAATGAGGGCATTTCCAGTTCCTTCGGGCGGACTTTATTTCCCAGACTATTTCATCGATGGGAGGGATGCATTTCTCGATACGTCTCTCAATTGGTGGACTGGGGTCACATTAAATGGAAACTCACTCCCTTCACAGTATTGCGCCCTTGACTCCTCAACTGCATTACATTGCGTTACTACCAGCAATTCCAATCTTACACATTTACTTTCATGGGACGGGGGAGAGAGCTGGACGAACCAATCATACGATTTATCCACGGAGGCCACGGGAATAGAAGAGTGGGAGTTCCACTCCAGCGGCGTGCATGATTTATTCGTGCTCAATGTGAGGTATCAGAGCTCTTCCGGCCCTGATGTCGATCTGGCTTGGCATGTTAGGGACTTCTCGGAGAGCATGTTGCCCGACTCTAGGACATATATCGGGCAAGGCGATCTCGACTCGACATCAGGAGCAGGAAATGATATCAGATTTGACTTCGCTAGTATGGGAATCCTTCCAGATGGCGGCTCATTCATAGCATATCAGGATTCTACTGACCCCGATCCATTGTTCTCAGTTGAGTTATTGCTGCCATCAGAATACATAACAAAATCCCAAATATTCTAGAGGGGAGATATAGAGATTGACTAGTATCAAGCCTTCTCGATGTGGACCGATATCTTCACTCCATCAACTTCGAACTCTATGGAGCCAGAGTTAGCGTTTCCTTCGTTCAGATATGCATTTTCAGCACGAGTCTCCACTATCACACGCTGCCAATCATAGTTGGAGATCTCTCCTCCCTCTAGCCAGACATTAAGATTTATTTTTGCTTCTATTTCCAAATCCAGATCCTTTCTTTTTGCCTGAATTCTTCTGATTATATCCCTAGAGAGTCCTTTGGACAAGAGATCATCGTCAATTTCCATATCAAGAACTAGGGAAACGTCCCCATAATCCCCAGAAAGTGTCTCAGCTGCAAAACCGTCCTTTTCCACCCTCTTGATTTCAATATCGCTGGCGAGAATTTCATATCCTCCTATTGCGGCAATACCCGCCTCGATTTCAAGAAGTAAATTTTCTGGATCGATTGATTGTAGTTCTGAAAGGACCGTGGGAAGATCAGCCCTACACTTCGCCCCGAGAGCCTTCCTGTTGGGGACGATCTCCTTCTTCTGAAAAGAATCCAGATCATCAATGACGCTGATCTTCTCGACATTCAGCTCTTCAGAGAGAATATCATGAAATCCTGACAGATCCGGACCCCCTACTATCCAGCCCGATCTACAGGGGAGGCGCTGTCTTCTTCCAGCCTCCACACGGACCCTCCTTCCCGCTTCAGCAATCGATCTAATCAGTTCCATTTCCATTTCAATCAACGGGTCTACAGGAGGCAGATTACTCTCTATTATATCGGATCCCACAGGCCAGTCAGCTAGGTGCACCGATGATCCGGTAAGCCCCCTATGTATGGCGTCAGAAACAAACGGAGATACAGGAGCCATCAGCTTACAAACAATAAGAAGGACCTCATGCAATGTATTCTGACAGGAATGTTTGTCAGCGCTATCATCCTCATTCCACAGTCTTCTTCGTGATCTTCTGACATACCAATTGGACAGATCATTGACCACGAAACCCTCAAGCTCCCTTCCGGCTTTATGGAAGTCCCATTGGACGAATTTTTCATGGTATTCTTGAGCCATCGATGAGACTCTGGACAAAATCCATTGATCCAAGGGGCTTCTTTCTCCAAGTGGGACAAATGTGTCGTCGCTATCCGGATCAAACCCATCAAGAGATGCATAGTCAGCATGGAACTTGTATACATTCCACAGAGTCAAAAACATCTTGGCATAAGATTCCCTAACTCCATTGGGATCGAAATTAGTAGGCGACCAAGGGGCACTCTGAGTCGTCATGTACCATCTTATGGAATCGGCACCCTCTTTGTTGAAGTGATCCCACGGATTCACAACGTTACCCTTTGATTTACTCATTTTCTTTCCCTCCTTGTCAAGAATGTGCCCGAGGGAAAGGCACCTACGATAACAGACACTGTCGAAAACTGTTGTGGATACTGCCATCAAAGAATAGAACCAACCCCTGGTCTGGTCTACTGCTTCACAGATGTAATCTACAGGGAATGACCCATCGAACTTATCCCCATTTTCAAATGGATAATGCCATTGGGCGAAAGATGCACAGCCAGAGTCAAACCAACAGTCCATTACGTAAGGCTCCCTAATCATCTCGCCTCCACATTCTTTCTCCGGACACAAAAGCAAGATTTCGTCTACATATGGTCTATGGAGTTCCGGAGGCATCTTGGACGAATCAGTCTTCATCTTGGAAAGTTCTTCCATGCTTCCAACACAATGTTCCTTCCCACATTCCTTACAAATCCATACCGGCAAAGGTGTGCCCCAGTACCTTTCTCTGCTTATCGCCCAGTCTTTGATGTTGGATAGCCACTCACCCATTCTCTTCGTTCCAGTCCATTCGGGGGCCCATTCCACTTCGGAATTGTATTGTAGTATTTTTTCCTTCACTGCGGTCATCCTGACGAACCAGCTGTCCATGGCATAGTAAAGAAGAGGATGATCAGTTCTCCAGCAATGTGGATAATCGTGAGTATAGGAATGTTCTCTGTAAAGGCATCCTTCAGCCGAAAGAATATCGATAATGATGTCATCACACTCTTTGACATACTTGCCATCTATGTCTTTATGGATCCCAGGAATAAATTTACCATCCATGCCAACCGTATGTTGCGCAGGGAATCCAACCTGCATCCCTAGCCTGTAATCGTCTTCCCCGTACATCACAGCTGTGTGTACGACCCCAGTCCCGTCTGTGGTTGTCACGAAGTCGGCTCCAACAATGGTCCATGCCGCTGGGCATCCTGCTCCATCTACAGCCCCGGGGAAAAGAGGGACGTATGACTTGCCTATTAGTTCCGAACCAGGAAACTCATCAAGTAGCTCAACATGGTTTCTGAGAACGCTACCGACTAGGTCCTTTGCTAGGATCATCTCCTCGCCAACTTCCCCTCCTCCTCTCCCTTCCCATGATTCGGAAGGATCGGAAGTAATCCTGACTCTACAGTAAGTCAGCTCAGGGCCGACAGCCAGCCCAACATTTCCTGGAAGTGTCCATGGTGTAGTGGTCCATGCCAAAACCGAAGCATCGTCATCGGAGAGCTTGAATTTAACAAAAACAGCAGGTTCTGTGACTTCCTTGTATCCAAGAGAGACTTCATGGCTGGAGTAACTAGTGCCAGTCTGCGGACAGTACGGAAGCACCTTGTGCCCTCTGAAAAGAAGTCCCTTGTCGAACATCTGTTTCAATGACCACCATGCGGACTCTATGTATTCGTCTTCCAGTGTCACGTAAGGGTCATCGAGATCAACCCAGAAAGCCATCCTCTCTGTCATCTCCCTCCAAGCTTCTTCATACGTCCAGACGCTTTCCTTACACTTTTCATTGAATTCCTTCATTCCATATTCTTCTATCTCTTCGTTGGACATTAGGTTGAGCTGCTTCTGAACCTCTATCTCGACAGGCAAACCATGAGTGTCCCAACCCGCCTTTCGCTCTACAACATGGCCCTGCATAGTTTTCCAGCGACACACCATATCTTTGAATAGCCTAGAAATGACATGATGTATTCCCGGTTTACCATTGGCCGTTGGTGGCCCCTCAAGGAAAGTAAAGGGGGAGTTGTTACCCCTCCTTGATTCGATAGACTTAGCAAAAGTACCCTCTACCCTCCATAGGTCCATCAAGGAGTTCTCTAACGATACAGGGTCGAACTCCCCTGCTGGCTCGGGCACCACCATATCATCCGCGAACCCAGACTTCGTATTGAATATGCCTCGTTGATTTGCGGACACATCTCTCCCTAGCAGGGTTCAAAAACGTCTTCTCCAACGCTGGTGTATGAGTCAGACCATCACACTCGATGTCGGGGGAATGACTTGTGATGGTTGTGCAATGAATGTAACCAAAGCAATCAACTCTCTAGAGGAAGTCTCCAATGTGGAAGTGTCTCACGAGACAGGCAAGGCAACGGTTAGTTATGATTCGCCTAATGATGAAAAAATCAGGATCGCAATCATGAACGCAGGATATTCTGTAGACGGTGCTTTATCTCCCTACAGCTGGTCAGATGGTGCGGTTTGGAAACAGTCTGCCTACAACACGATGTGGTGCTTGATTGGTTGTAGCATTGGTGACTTCGGGACGATCGCCTATTTCCAATTTGTTTGGACTGATTCAGGATGGTCTACTATGGCAATAATGATGCTTGCTATTATGAATGGTCTCCTTACTTCTATCGCTCTAGAAACCGTGATTCTACTGAAACAACTCCCATTCCAAGACGCTCTACGAACCGCAATGGGAATGTCGTTGATTTCGATGATCGCCATGGAGGCAGCGATGAATATCACCGATGTCGTATTGACAGGCGGTGCGATGTTGACACCGGAAGTCGTCATCCCGATGTGGATTGCAGGCTTCCTGACTCCTTGGCCGTACAATTATTGGAGACTCAAGAAATTCGGGGTAGCATGTCACTGAGGTATCTTTATGCAGAACTGGGAGAAACTCGGATCGGATATCTCCGAATGGATACTTGACTATGCAAACAAAAATGATATCACGTCATTGGTAGTAGGAGTTTCCGGAGGAATCGACTCAGCGGTGACTTCGATTTTGTGTGCAAAAACCGGTTTGAGGACCATCGCTATCAGTATGCCAATACATCAAAATGAAATCCAGAACAATCTCTCAGTGATGCACTGCAAATGGCTCTCTTCAAATTGGAGCAATGTCGAAAATCACGTAGTCGATCTTTCCGGAACCTTTGACTCGATTAGTTATGTTCTAAGGGAAAAGGGTGCAGATGACCTATCTCTGGCCAACACCAGGGCCAGATTAAGAATGACTGCTTTGTATTCCATGGCCAGCTTCAACAACGGAATTGTAGTGGGAACTGGTAACAAGGTAGAGGACTTTGGAGTGGGTTTCTACACCAAATATGGTGACGGGGGGGTCGATATCTCGCCAATCGCCGATTTGTATAAGTCAGAGATTTACTCAATAGCTGAGTCATTGGGGGTAATCAAAGAAATTCAAGATGCCGCACCTACTGACGGGCTCTGGGATGATGGCAGAACAGATGAGGAACAAATAGGGGCCACATATGAGGAACTGGAGTGGGCTATGAGGGAGATTGAACATCCCTCGGCAGTAGGGCCAAACGAGAGACAGAGGCAAGTAATGGCCAGATATATCGAACTCAACAAGGCCAACTCCCACAAGATGAGGCCTATTCCAGTTTTCAAGAGAAGTGACCGCTGACTTAAATTAAGGCCATTCCCCCGCTTTATACATGAGTCAAGACTTACAAACTCAAACCAGCTATGCCGACAGTAACCAGATTATGGCTGTAGAGTTCGATAGTAAGATTATCATTTACTGGTGGATGGCGGCAAATTTAGGGCTTCTAGCCTCAGTGGTCGGAATTTTGTTAATGCCAATTTGGATTCCGTTTGGATGGCTTGTCCATAAGAAGCAGTATGAGCACATGAGTGGCGCCTTAACAGATCGCTCGATCAATATGCGAATGGGTTGGATGTTCAAGAAACAGCAGAATATCGCCCTGGATAAGCTAACGGATGTTTCCATCCACGAGGGGCCTATCCTGAGCGCATTCGGAGTAGTAAGGATGCAGTTCGAGACTGCGGGCGCAGCCCCATTCATACTGACCGGGGTAAGGAACGCAAATCAGTTCCGTGATCTCGTCCTCAGGCAAAGGGACTCACTGGTCGCATCGCCAACAGCTAAATCATCTCAGGACGATTCGAACGATATTCTAGTTGAGATCAGAGATATTCTATCTAAGATCGAATCTAGTCTTTCCAAAGAATAGCTCATATTCCTGATGAGGATTTCATCCTTAGGTACCATGGCCAAACCTTAGAGTGACTCTCGACGATATCAAATCCATAAAGTCCTTCCATCGATCTCAAAATTCCGAAGTTTGCGAAATCCGCACCATTGGGGATTTCCCCTCCAAAAAAATCGCTCTTTATGCCATTAGACATATGATCCAACTGGTACTTTAGGTTCTCTCTAGGGGGGAGATCAAACATCTTCGCCCTAGATTTCCCAACCCTCCCCATTATTATCCCGCCAACCCATTTGTTGATCAATCGAGTTCCAAAAGAGAAGTTATCGATCTTGGTCACATAGTCCAATGCCTGCAGGGAAGTTCTGTACGACTTGTAGATAACTGCGACAATGGACTTCCCAAGAATCAAATTGGAAAAATCCATCCACTCGTCCTGTTCAGAATCTTCTCCCATCCGTGGAAATTCGTTGGACCCGTTCTCATCGATGTAGTGCAGGATGTAATTCGAGTCATTAACTTGAGTCCCATCCTTGTCCACAAAAACCGGAACTGCACTCCAATCCGACCACTTCAATTGTGTCTTGAAAGTCGGATCAACCTCTACCTTGGAATACTCTATGCCCCTAGTTCCAAGCAAAGCTTTGACTTTGAAGCAGAATGGGCACGTCTCGAAGCAATACATAGTAGGGAGCCCGCCAACAACTCTCTCTGGAACAAGTTTTTCTTGAACCCCAGAAGTAGGCTCCAAATCTATCACATCTTCCTTCTCTTTGCTGCTACTCAATTCAATCACTCCGTTAAGGCCGACCTCAATGCGGACTCTAATGTTTCTCTAAATGAATTGACAGATTTTTTACACTCTTCTAAATCATCAGCGTCTACTATAATTTCTAGATTTTCACCGTGGCTTACAACAACACAAGGGGTCTTGCCAAGAGTAATTTTTTCTAGTTCAGGAAACTGCTCATTAAGGTGTAAAAGCTCAATATCGAAATCCAGATTATCCGACATTTCTCTCCATTCCTTCTTCATGGAAACTCCCTTGTGAGTAATATCGCAGAGGGCGCAGTGAGCAGTCCCCCTTATCTTCCCCCACACATATGATAGCTCTCCCAGAATCCCTCCGTCTGCATGGTATATTCCGTACGCCCTCTTAACTTCCATATGCCAACCGCCTATCTTCGATACTTTTCCATCAGTCAGTAGTTATAATATGGAGTTCCCGACCATGTTCTACATCTATTTATCACAAATCAGGATACATTCACACACCAATCTTGAAGTGACTCCTAGCTAGTCCGAATGCATGGACGTCCCAGAAGAATTGGCTTCGATGCTTGACGGCGACCATGGCCCTACCAAGCAGAAGGCAGCGAGACTCGTTGTTGACCTAGCTTCAACTGCGGGCGCTAAGGAATTCATCAGAGCATCACATGCCCATGTATCAGGAGTTAGCGTGATAACAGGGGGGCACGGTCTGAGGAGATTTCTGGCTGATTTATCCGGGGACCCAAATGGTAAGGTAGCAATTCCAACCACTCTAAATTCCGCCGGATGTGATCATGAGAAAATGGAGGAGATGGATATAGACTATCCGGGATTCTTGGAGCAGCAATTTGAAATTGTTCATTCATATTCCGAACTAGGGATCGATGCCACCCTTTCTTGTACTCCCTATGATAGGGGCATAGATGATGAGGAAGGCATAGGGTCATGGGCGGAGTCGAATGCAGTTTGCTTCTCTAATTCGTATACATCTCTAGTTACTAATAGGGAGTCAGGGCTCTCCGCATTAGCGACTGCTCTGACTGGGTGGGCTCCAAGATGGGGATTACACATTGAGAAAAATAGAGTACCAAACATACTCGTCTATGTCGAGTGTGAAATGGATGAGATGACGGACTGGAGCATCTTGGGCGATTGGATAGGAAAACAGATCAAGCCAGAGTGGAAACTCCCATGGGGTCCAATGCCCGTAATCAAGGGCCTTCCACATGCCTCGTTCGAGATGAAGAAGGCGTTGACTGCAGCAGCAGCGAATTACGGATGTCCAATGCTATGGGCCGATGGCCTAACTAAAGATGCCCCAGATGTGAAAAATTTCCAGGGGACCCTTCATTTCAAACAGTCAGATTTGACAGAAAGGTATCGCGATTTATCGCCCAAAGGAATAGTAGACCTTGTTGTGATTGGGTGTCCACAAGCTAGTGTCGGAGAGGCTCGGATGACTGCAGCATTTATGCGTTCGAGGATGGAACTCGGAGAGAGAATACCGAATCAGAGGCTATGGGTATTCGTGAGTTCTCATAACTACGATTTAATTGAGGCAGACGGAACGCTAGATATCCTGGAAGAGGGCGGAGCACTGGTTCTCAAAGACACATGCCCGGAAGTCACGCCTTATAATCGAGCAAATTACAACCACTTGCTTACGAACTCCCTCAAGGCCGAGCACTATCTAACCAGTGGCCTGAACAAGATGCCAACAAGCGTCGCCAAGATCGAAGAATGTGTGGCGCATGCTTTTGATCCAACGCTCCTGACTTCCCCCAGGCCAACACTGGATTCGGGGAATGTGAAGATGATGCCTACTTCAAAGATCGAGGTAACCGGATATTTCCAAACACATGGCTATGGGATCCCAAGTCAAGAAGAATGGTCGATTAGAGGGAGGGCACTAGTAACAGATGTACCAATAACATATCTCGGTTACGTAAACAGAGATACTGGAGAAATTGAGGAGCCGGGACATCCTTTAGATGGGACCCCTATTGAAAATACTGTACTGATCTATCCGAAGGGATCGGGATCAACAGTCGCTCCCTTCGTACTGATGGGATTAATTTACACGGGCAGGGGTCCGATGGGTATTATCAATAGCGATGTTTGCCCTCTGACACTTCCTGCAGCATCTCTCTTGGGCACCCCTTATGCACATAGCTTCGATGAAGACCCAATCATGAAAATAAACACTGGAGACACGGTTCACATGCAGCTGAGTGGGGGAAAAGCGACAATCGAAGTAGTATCAAGATATAGAGAGGGTTGATGACGTCTACTAGTCGCCGGTGAGATGATATGAGGCCAGAACCAGAGGCGTGTAGAGCCCAAGATTGGGGAAAATTCGAAATCGTAGGCAGGGATGGGGCCGCTAGGATTGGAAGGCTTCATACCCATCATGGAGTAGTTTCCACTCCAATGCTCCTTCCAGTGGTGAATCCAAATTTACGTACCATAGAACCAAGGGAAATGTGGGAAAAGTATGAGGTAGAGGCCCTGATCACCAATTCATATGTTATTTGGAAACATGAGAAGCTCAGCATTCCGGCTATAAAGGATGGAATCCACAAACTCCTAGACTTCCCAGGCGCCATAGTAACTGATTCTGGAACCTTTCAATCATATGTGTATGGGGATGTCGAGGTCTCTCCCTCAGAAATTGTCTCATTCCAGAGAGAAATTGGTGTCGATGTAGGGACAATGCTAGATGTTTTTGGAAGACCAGACATGAGTAGAGAGGAAACTGAAAATGCAGTCGACGAAACGTACAGCAGAGTTTCAGAATCTCTCTCAGAGGCAGGACAAGAAATACTGCTCAATGGTCCAATCCAAGGGGGTTTGTATGGTGATCTGAGGGCCAGATCAGCAGAGTTGATGAGCCGGGAGTCCGAATCTGGAGCCACATTTGCCATACATCCGATAGGGGGAATAGTTCCACTAATGGAACAACAAAGATACCAAGAATTGTTTTCGATAATTTTGGCAGCCAAGTCCCAAATACCACCAAATAAGCCAATTCACATGTTTGGTTGTGGCCATCCAATGCTTTTCCCGCTCTCAATAGCATTGGGAGTGGACCTTTTCGATAGTGCAGCCTATGCCTTGTTCGCTCGTGACGACAGGATACTCACTCCAGAAGGGACTGTAAGGGTCCAAGGATTAAGAGAGTGGCCAATCACATCAGAGGCTCTTTTTGGTACAAGCCCAAGCGAGGTTCTTTCAATGTCAAAGGATGCGAGATCCGAGATACTAGCCAGACACAATCTTGAGATAACTCAGACGGAACTTTCCAGATGCAGGGAGGCGATAAGAAATGGAACAATTTGGAAGCTAGCTGAGATAAGGAGTCATGCATCTCCAAGACTAAGGGAGGCCTTTGAATGGGTGATTGACCAGCTCGAGGAACTAGAAGAATCGGAAGTAGGGAGTTCATTATTGGATATCATGGCCTCAACTAATCCAATCAGAAAGGGAGGAGAGTCAGTGTCGGATGATCTAGCCTCTAGGCCACATATTCTTCATCTTATGGCTCTAATTTCTCTAAGATGGAGGCCTCCCGGATCCTGGTGGGATGGTAGTACGGGGCCTGCTGACAAGGTTCTGATACTGGACAATTTCCCTCCTCCTTGGAGGGAAAGCTCCATGGGTACGATCGTTAATCATCTCATTGAATTTCCAAGAACGATTGTCCTCATTTCTACTCCTCTGGGCCCTATTCCCTACTCTCTTGAAGACGTCTCTCCATTCTGTCATCTAGATGGTTCAGACAATATTTGGGATGACCAGACCGATCTTATTCGGCCCTCCGATGAAATCTCTTACCTGGGTCTCGAAGACTTAGAGATAGTTATCTCCAAGTCATCTGAAACTATTGATGAATCCTCGTCAGATATTAGAAAAATCAGATCTTGGTTAGATAGATGCTCAGTGGTAGACAAGCTTTCGGTTTTCTGTGCCACTCATCCATTCAAACTATGTAAAATCACAGACTCAATGGAGTCAAGGCGTTCAAATACGGATAGAATGGTGAATGTTAGTTTCGACGGAGTACATGCCTTGTCTCCCAGGCTGAAGGATGGAGGAATATCACTGACAGCTGAGGGCGCCAGAATGCTATACTCTCTGAACGAGGGGGTTCCGGAACCTTTCGGTGCCGCCAGTACCGACGAAGAAAATGACTTCCCGGGTATACCGAGAGTAATGATAGCAGAAGACGCCATTCCATTTGTCGGCAATGGCCGAAATGTAATGCATGGATACATTACAGGGGCCGACTCACACGTCACACCGGGTCAACCATGCGTGGTAATTTCTGAGAAGGGAGAACTAGTTGCCCACGGAGTTCCCACGTCAACATCATCGGAAATGTCATGTTTCAATAAGGGGATCGCTGTAAAAATAAGGCAAGGCTTCTTGAAATAATAGCCCATATTCTAGCAAATAATAAGGATATATTCGGGGATTAATTCAAGTGATGCCCTCTAGAGGCACCTATGACTCCCTACGGGAGTCGGGTGACTAATATGGACTCAAGTATCTCAGAAGGATTCCTTATTACCGCCAAATCCCTGAAGAAGATGTATGGCCCACATCTCGCTTTGGATGATATAAATCTAGAAATCCCCCATGGCGCAATCGGAATACTGGGTCCCAATGGAGCAGGTAAATCGACATTCTTTAAGTGCCTTCTTGGATTGATAAAAACTACTTCTGGAGAAGGCTCGGTCCTTGGCCATGATATCAAGACAGAAGGCTCCCTGATAAGATCCAAGATAGGCTACATGCCTGAGTACGATTCACTGGACCCAGGCCTGACCGCGATAGACCAAGTCAGATATTCTGGCGAGTTACTAGGGATGAATCCTGACTCTGCTACTCAGAGGGCTCATGAAGTTCTACAATATGTTGGGCTGAAAGATCAGAGATATAGGAAAATTGAGACATTCAGCACGGGTATGAAGCAGGCTGCAAAACTGGCTTGCGCTCTAATCCATGACCCAGACATACTTATCTGCGATGAGCCAACAAATGGCCTAGACCAAAGAGCCAGAGAATTCATGCTACAGACACTGAAGAAGACAGTCTCAGAAGGCGGGAGGTCAGTGTTAATGAGTAGTCACGTAATGGACGACGTAGAGCAAGTCTGCGATAGAATAGTGATGATTCACAAGGGCAAGATAGTTGTCCATAGAAGCATTGAGGACATGGTCAGTCAAGTCGAGAAAGAAATTGAGATATCCGTCTGGGGCGGAGCTTCAAGGATGGAAAAAGCACTGATATCTTCCAACCTCTCAGTCAGGAGGATGGGGAGGAATATGAGAGTGACGAAGATTGACGATAGTACCTATACAGATATCCTCTCTGCAGCCGCTAAAGCAGAGGTCCAAGTCAGGAAAATGACAGATTACGAACCGGATTTAGAAGATATTTTCTTGTTAATTATGGATAAATTAGGTGAGGATGTAAAGCAGACTGATGACTTGATTACTCCTGGATATTCGGGGGAAGGATCATGAAGGACGAACTTGATATTTCTGGTGGAACAACCCGGATGGAATCAGCGTTTGGCTCTGGAGACGGTGATGAAGAGGCAATTGCATCTGTCGCGCAAAAGGCTGAGGTCAAAGGCTCAATTTACGAACAGACATATCGTCCATGGAGGGGCTCTCTTGGGCCTAGATGGGTTAGGAATTACGCCATTTTTAGACACCATGTATATGGCCTATTCACAAGCAAGGGCCATAGATATTATCACCCAATGGTCAGACTCACAATTTTGATTGTGTTCCTATTCTCCATTTCACCGGTTGCGATGCTCTTTCTGGCATCATTGGGGGGGCAAGGGGGCTTCGGTGAAGTTCTCTCAAGAATGTGGGGCATCAATAGATACAATTTATGGGGGCAGGTTTTGGGATTTTTCCCGAGAAACCTCTGCATGTGGCCACTGCTGACTGCACTGGTTGTTGGAGGCATGATTTCTGATGACAGAAGGAATGGTACTAGCGCGATATATTTCTCCAGGCCTGTTAACAGGACGGACTACACTGCAATGAAGTATCTCAGCAGCGCTGTGGTTCTAGGATTCGTTATCGTATTCTCGTACATCGTATACTACACAAGTGCCATAGTTCTGAATGGCGAGGGATGGGCATTCCTTATCGACACATTTCCAATTTTCATGGGCGGCCTCTTGGCAGGAATTCTCCTAGTGATCACATACACTTCGATTGGACTAGCCCTGTCAAGTATCAGTCAAAGCAGATTCTTTGCCGCTGTCGCATTCCTAGCAGTTATCTATGGCACAAAAATGGTCGCCTTCCTCATAGAATCAACATTCGATTCCTCGATTCTCTATGTACTAAGTCCCTATGACGGACTCGCGAATATCGGACAATGGCTAGTTGGGATAGAGTCAAATTACGATCTTCCTTTATCATTCTCAGTTGTGTCAATATTATTGATTAACTTCTTGTCCCTGATACTGCTAACAAGTAGGGTGAGCTCTTTGGAGGTGACAAGAGAATGACATCAGATCCCCCAGCCGTGATGTTGGAGGCTGTATCCAAATGGTATGGCGAGGTAATCGGCATCAATGATGTGTCATTAGCTATAGACGGTGGAGTAACCGGGGTTCTAGGGCCTAACGGAGCTGGAAAATCCACATTATTCAAATTACTACTAGGTAGACTTAGGCCTAGCCAAGGAGCAGTCAGACTCTTTGGAACAGATCCTTGGGAGAGTACTTCTCCTTTCAGAAGAGTAGGCTATGTTAGCGAGACAGAACCATTGTATGAGTGGATGACAGCACTCGATTTTCTAACTACTATGGCAAGATTACATGGCATGACTAGGGAGGAGGCTAAGAATCGGGCAGAGCACGTTTTGGACTTTGTGGGCCTCAGTGAAGTTAGGCATAAAGAGGTCGGCAAATATAGCAAGGGAATGCGTCAAAGGGTGAAAATAGCCCACGCATTGGTCCATGACCCAGACTTAATTATTCTGGATGAGCCACTTCATGGGTGCGATCCTCTGGCAAGAACTAGCATAATGAGTGTGATTAGGGAACTCGGCAATAGGGGAAAGACAGTCATAGTTTCTAGTCATATTCTAGAAGAAATTGAGAGGATAACTGAACAGATTGTCATACTTCACAATGGGAGGCTACTAGCTCTGGGTAATTTACATGCCATAAGAGGCCTTCTTGACAAGCACCCTCACAGGATTATGTTGGAGACGGAGTCCCCTAGGAAGCTAGCCAAGGAACTCATTTCTGAGGGTCCGATTTACGGGGTCAGATTCCCCGAAGAAGGCTGTCTGGAAATACAAACGGGAGACCTTTCTGCAGCACATGCAATTCTCCCAAGTGCAATCGTTAACTCTGGAATCAAGGTTACTTCAGTTGAGAATCCCGATGACAATTTGGACTCTCTTCTTGGATATCTAGTAGGTGGCTAAAAATGGATGTTCAGGGAAGACAACTATCCGAGACTGTCTGGACAAAGCTTGACAGAAAGGCCGGAGCAGTCGTTGAATTGACCATAAGGCAACTCAGGCACAAAATATCAACATGGGTTGTTTTATCTTTGGGAGCAGTACTCATGATTATGCTTCTCGCATTCTACATTGATGCAGTCAGGGATGGATTCGAGCCAGTGGATAACGATGGTGATAGCGTTGATGAGGATCGAGACGGATATCCCCTCGGGCAAGAGAGAAAATATGGGACTAGTGACTGGGATGGCGAACAATTCCCAGGATCCGGCACTTACATTTACGAGGGAGAAATTGATTGGAATGATGAAAATAGGGAAATTTCAGGCAATAGAACATGGGAAGGTATGGCATATCTGGAGTCTACATGGATAGATTTTGATTACAAGGGAGGACAATGGGACTATATCATCGATTGGGACGATGTAACCGTTTGTCCGGATACTAGAGGAGTGGTGTTCGAAGATTGGATGCCTGATTATTCAACAGCATGTCAACTAGAAAATGGCACATATGTCACCAATGGAAAGTTCACAGCCGAAGGTAATCTAAGCGTCCCAATGAATTACTTCCTCTCTTGGGGGTACATAACTGGAATCTTCGAAGTTCCCAAAGATCCGAAGGAAATGTACATCGACGAAGATGATATCGACTGGGATGGCTCTGGAGGGAGTCAAGGAATTGATGACGATGGCGACTGTCTTAGAATTGATTGGTTTACACAAAACGATGTCAATGGCGATCTCATGTGGTGGCAAGAGCCACATAATCCAGATTCTAATGGGAATGGAATCCCCTGTGATGTGATATGGGTAATTGATCCAGAAACTGGAGAAGTTATTTCGATAAATGCGGACTCTTCAGTTGATGAAGATCCTGTGGATGAGAACTATGTTGGAGAGGCTGGCCATAGGACGTTTGTCATAGCTACTGGGAAGATAGCATTCGTACTTCTTCTCGGACTATTCCTTCCCCTATTCCTTTCGTTAGGTTTGGTCAGGGATGAAACTGAGAGAGGGACTCTACACTACCTTCTCTCAAAACCAATCCACAGAGGCGAATTTATTCTATATCGTGTTTTAGGATATTTGGTGGTAGTGTCCATCTTCGTTTTGTTTCTATCATTATTTATGGCCCTGATTACCTCTGTTATAGGGCCCGGGGACAGTTTAGTAAGAATTGGTGACTTCCCTGTTTGGCTTGGAATTGCATTCACCACTATTCTGGTTCTCGCAGCATATGGTTCGCTGTTCAATACAATAGGTCTACTCCTTCCCAAGTACGGCGTCTACCTCTGCATAGTCATCGGCGTTTGGGAGTTTGCAATGGGCTTTACCACCTTAATATCGCCCAGTTCTACTGTGGCATCGTTATCGGTTTCACACTGGGGCTTGCAATTAATCGACTCCATAGTCCTGGCTTCATGGCCGGACACTATTCAATTCTCACAGATGTCTTATGCGTTTAGCTTGGATACAGGTCTTGAGTGGATTTGGTCCCCTCCTGTGCATACACTAGACACCAATAACCCATACATGGGAATAATAACTTCAGTAGTTGTTCTGCTAAGCACTTCTGCTGCAATGATTGGTATCGGTAGCGCAGTCTTCAGTAAGAGGGAGATAATGTGATCACATGAGCGAAGATTTATCGCATTTCAAAGGAGACTTCTCATCTCTGTGGAGGCTGGATATGATGCCTCCTATTCGCAGACTTTCATGGTGGTGGTGGTGGGCCCTAATTCTAATTCCGGATCCTGATAATCCAGGGAGGTCAAAGCAGTTAATGGTCCTCTGGTCGACAAAAGAAACACCTGCAATTAGAGTGAGCGGGCATTGGTGGAAGCCAGGCGGGAGGATGTACGTAGATGAGCACGGAGGGCATGTAATACCCGGAATGGTCTGTGCGTGGTGGTTCGACGGAAAGGAGATGTTCGAGCCGCTAGTCAAGAGAGAATGCAGGATGGCAAGTATCTCCGATACGCATCCTTTGTGGCCTGGTGAAGGAAAAGGCGAAGGAGCCGGAGCCGTAGTCCCTCTGATAGATCAGGACATGTCCATAGGTATGGCACCCGGAAACAAATCATTTTGGATAAATCTCTCGAGTGACGAGGAAGCCGTTTCCAAGGGGGCACCCTCCAAATTCGAAGCTGAGCTAACTCCCTGGTGGGGCCCTCCCAGTGAGCTAACTTACAGAAATAATGTTTATTTCCTAGGAATGGGCTATGATATACTCAGACTTCAAGCGACAAAGTGCAAGCTCGTGGTAGATGGAGAGGTCATGGAAGGCACAGGATATTTCCAGAAAGTTTCAGTTCAAGCCCCATCATTTCCATGGTTTTGGGGAATGCTGCATTTCGATGATGGCTCATACCTGGATTGGTTCATGCCTCATGTGACGCCAATGTGGTCAGCCCGTGATGATGAACCTTGGAGGTTAAGAGACTTCTTCAGAACTCCCAACATAGGCACTGGTGTATTTCACGATCGTAAAACTGGGAAGACACAGAATTTCGATAACTGCACCGTTGAGCTATCGAAGCAAAATTCCCCGGATGCAATGAAAGATGACAAAGGAAATCCTTTGCCAGAATTCTTGGTAAGGGTATGGAACGAGGAATCAAGTGCCAAAATCAGGGTCAGGGCGGTGAGCAGAGCTAGATGGATTTTCGATCAGCCCACTAGGGCCTCATGGGTCAGTCACCTGACTTACAACGAATACCCACTGGAGGTAATCTCGATAAATTACAAAGATTCAGAGGGAACCAGAAATGAAGGCGACTATGAATGGATTCATGGTAATGCCGAGCACGCTTGGGGAGTTCTACACTAGGTGAAATTATGAACGATAAAATAAACAATTTTAGATCGCAATTAGATATCCATGATGTTAAAGAGAAATTTCCTGAGATGACAGAATCGGAGACTCCTATTTGGCAAGGAAGTCCAGCTTTAATGTCCATGTCCGGAAAATACGCTCTTTCTATGTTGGTCCTACTCGTCCATTTGATTTTCTTCTGGGCTGCTAAATTCGAAGATGTTGAAGGAGAAGGAAATCTGAATCTTGTAGTTGGTTTGGCAAAGGCGATTCTCGACATATCCGGTGTTTTTGGATTCGTCATTGTTATGATGATCATAGCTAAAATAAACCATTATCTGAATACCTCGACATCTGGAGGTTGGACCACATCTTGGCTGTTGATTAATGGATTGATCCCATTCACGATAGTTCTCTTCGACTGGGGAGGGAAGATAATTGGGAATTTTACCGACGGAGTCCCCGACACGCCCATGTGGCTGGATTGGTATTATCCACTTCTAGGGGGTCTTTCCGCGTTCTTCTCTCTGGCGATCACTACACACTACAGGAATTCATTCCAGTATGCAATTACTGATAAGAGGGTTCACATCAGGAAGAAGTTCCTATATTTCGACTCTAGTACGATAGGAATTCCTTTTGAGAAAGTTGAGAATCTAAAAGTTGAGCCATCGGTCATAGGGAGAATCTTCGGCTTTGGCAATATTCATGTAATCACTGACGGTATTCAGTCAGATGCCCGTGATGAAGAACAATCCGGAGAAAGCTCTTCAATCATATCTTCTATTCTATTTGGATGGATTCTCTCACAAAGAAAAGGCTCCCCTTCTACGGAAGATCCTAGTCAATGCCTCTTCTGCATCAATGATCCGATGTCAGTTTACAGTTTGATCAACGAGTTGATTGACAATTCATAGTTGTCATCCGCACCGTTCTTAACTGCATGGCGTCCGATTATGTCTGAGGGGAGCCAATGGCGGACGATCAGATAACACAAGCAGCCCAATTAATAGCCCAAGGAGACTTCATGGAAGCGATGGAAATTTTTGAGAATTTCATAGAGTCTAATCCGGATGACCCTGCAGGATATCATGGATGGGCCGAAGCAGCTCTCCTAGAGGTTCAGGTCAATGGCAACTTTGACGAGAAGGGCAATGACAGAATAAATGAGGGGCAGATCAATGCATATTACAGAAGAGCATCTTCAATGGATCAAGATAATCCCGAGTATCTAGCATCGTACGCCAAAGCTCTACTTGAATTCGATAGAATTTCGATGGCGGTCCGTGAGTTCAGGAAGCTCAAGGCACTGGGTGATAAACTGGATGACTTGGATGTTTCATCACATTTCTATGAAGCTGCCAAGACTCTTATCGACCTTATCGACCTTAAGACGGAATTCGATAGGAGTAACCCTAATGCAAGGCAATTCATACCAATTGCTCTCGAGTTTGCAATGCTGGGGCTAGGATTTTCATCCGTTGATGAAGCCATGGAGTATCTTGTTTCTGAGGAATGAAGGGGGCAAGGTCTCTGGCTAGCGACTGTTTCTTAGTCGCAATAGGGTACCATGGAAAGAATTTTCATGGCTCACAAATTCAGCCTAATGTCAGGACTGTCCAAGGGGTCCTTATTGATGCCCTAAAAGAAATCGGATGGTGGTCCAAGGGATGCTTATGGATATTCAGTAGGACTGACGCTGGAGTCAGTGTGAGGATGAATCTTATCCGTCTCGAATTGCCCGATTCGGTCATTTCATCGATTAATGAGTCAGCCGTAATTAGGGCTCTGAATGACCGTCTCCCAGATGATATTGTTGCATGGGGGGCCAAAAAGACCTCCTCGATCACATCTTCTAGGCCAGTCATTTCAAGAAAATACTTCTACAGGTGTCAGTCGATAAAGAATTGGCCTAAGAACGTCGATCTTGATCTCCTAATAAAGGGGTGCCAACTGTTTGTCGGTACTCACAATTTTACTAATTTGTGTAGATTGGAGGATGGAAAAGACCCAGTTAGGAAAGTTACCAACTGTGAGCCCTGGTTGGATGATAATCAAAAGCCAATAGGCATTTCAGTAACAGCTGAATCCTTCCTTTGGAATCAGGTTAGGAGAATGGCATCTGCAATTACAGGAATTGTCTCTGGTGATTATGATTTAGATTACGTTTATGAGGCTCTAAAAAATCCACATATTCCAGTTGATATGGGAATGGGAACATCCAGAGGTTTGATACTATGGGAGATAAATCATGCCTCACTAGGTGGACTGGGAATGGGATCGACTCCGGATACTGGAATTTTCTCAATACCGCCACAGTCAATCAGAGGGCACAAAACTTGGATGAGCCTAAGCGACCTAGAAATGTCCACAATGATAAATTCAGAATGGATCAAAGAGATCGGTCTATCCTGATCCAGACTTCATCCCCATCAGTACAAGGTAGTTTCTCCCTCAGGAAAGAATTCGAAATAATCTCGGCAGTTTCAGTGTGCCTAGTTAAGTCAGGAATTAGTAGAGCACATCTGCTCCAAGTCTCAGAATCAACAGAAATATTCGCTAAAAAGGCAGTAGCGCCCCCAAATGACTTACCATCCCTTTCAAATCCATTTATTCTTATTGGATCAAGTCCGACAACATCCGTGCCTTCATCTAATCCCGACGCCACTCTGAGCTTTCTGTAGGGGTCCAGACTTTCACTCTCTAGATTGACATTCAGTGTCCCCGGCCAGGCGCTTGATCCCAGAACTTCTTTGAATTGCTCCTGATAATGTGGCTGTGCCATGAAAACATGTGCTCTGCCAAGGCCGCTTGATACCGCACCATGCAGTAGCATACCGCTGCCTCATGCACATCCCTCATAAGGTTCCGCTTCAAGTCACAGACGGTAGACTCCGCCTTGTTCAGAAATCCCCCAGCCCATTGATAGCAACTTCTTCGATTGAACACTATTCATTTCCAGCAGGGGGTTAGTATGGTTGAAGTGGGTAAATTCTATGTCTGGATCGCCATTTTTCTTTGCCCCCAGTCTATCCAAAGTTTCAGTGACTGGAGGATGAGGTATCTCCGTAATATCCCTGCTAGAAATCTCATCATAGTCCCAAAATGTCCCATCTATCAATGCAATATCTATGTCCATCCGATTTAACCACTCCACTATTCCAATATCCTCAATTATTGTCTCCTCCCATGAGTCTTGATCCGGCATAAACAGCAGACTCTTACTCTTCCCTCTAATTATCAAAGCATGATTATCAGAAAGTTCAGATCTATGCGGGATTGGAATTGCTGTTATTGTAAACCCACAACCAACCGAAGGTTCGAATGGCACTCCGGGAATCCAGATATCTAAGTCTATCACTCCCTGCTCAATCATAATATTCCATGAAGGAGTTTTTCGTAGAAGTCGACTCATGGAGTCGCTACAATGGACCCTGACTCCGCTGAGTCCCATGACCTCCCTTCCGAGTAGGCCGAGTCCATCAATATGGCCAAGATGGGCATGTGTCAAAGTAAAGCTGGAAGGGGGCCAACTCACAGCACCCAAAGAATTCCATAGATCGAATTGCTGTGACATCATTCTGCTGGCCTCGACCATGTGAGTAAGTCCATCCGCACCTTTCAATCCCAAAGAAACGGGCATTCTCGATAATGATACATTACCTCTTACTTTCATGCAGCAGTCCTTCAAACATCCTACTTGTGGGTATCCCCCATCCTGAGTATTTCCGAGTAGAGTTACTTCTACAGATTGACCAGTCATGATGTCGGATAGAGGCGTAGGAAATGAAGAACTCGCTCCGATGGAGCAATGTACCTCCTACCTAATCGGAATCCATGGCAGCCGACCTATCCTGGATGTCCAAAAGGCTCGATGAACTAAAATCACATGATTTGGAGTGGAATCCTCCTGTTTTGGAATCGGCAAGCGGACCTCATTGTAAAGTCGACGGCAAAGACATGATCATGCTTTCAGCAAATAACTATCTGAATTTGACTACACATCCAAGAGTAGTTGAGGCGGCTTTGCAGGCAACAAGGAAATATGGAGCTGGCTCAGGTTCTGTGAGGGCAATAGCTGGAACACTGGACATCCACATAGAGGCAGAAAAGAAGGCAGCACAATTCAAAGAAGTCGAGGCGTCTCTAATTTATTCTGCAGGATACACAGCTAATGTGGGGCTTATCCCCACTCTTGTCAGAGGCAAGGAGGATGTAATTATCTCAGATGAACTCAACCATGGCTCCATTATTGATGGAGTAAGACTCACCAAAGCCAGCAGGTCGGTTTACCCTCACAACGATATTGGGGCCCTCGAAAGAACTCTTTCGCAAAATAAGGACGCTGATAGAAAGCTAATCATAACTGATGGAGTTTTCAGTATGGATGGAGATATAGCTCCCCTTGATGAAATTACAGATGTTGCGGAGGATTACGATGCCATGATAATGGTCGACGATTGTCATGGCGAAGGGGTCCTAGGGGATGGAAAGGGAATCGTCGCACATTTCGGTCTCCAAGGTCGTGTAGACTTCGAGTTAGGATCATACTCCAAGGCAATGGGGGTCCAAGGAGGGATATTAGCAGGATCAGAATTAGTGAGGAGATATGCACTAAACCATAGTCGCTCATGGTTACTTTCAGGAAGTCAGCCACCCGGAGTAGCTGCCGCTCAGAAAGCCGCTGTTGAGGTTCTGATGGATGAACCAGAACATGTCAAGAATCTCTGGGAAAATACAAATTATTTCAGAAAAGAACTCCAATCTATTGGATTCGATACGGGACTATCAGAGACTCCAATAATTCCAGTGATGTGCGGTGAAAGTAAGGTGGCGAAAGAACTTTCTTTGATGCTATCCAATAGTGGAATTTTAGTTGGAGCAATAGTATTCCCGATGGTTTCCAGAGATAAGGCCAGAGTGAGAACTCAAATGTCCTCAGGACTCACTAGAGATGATTTAGATAAGGTCCTATCAGAGTTCGAGAGATGCGGTAATGAATTACGACTAATTTGAGGTAGAGAAATGCCAATTAAGAATCTAGATTCGGTAGAAAACGAATGGACAATATCAACTGATATAACAGTTAATTGGGGAGATATGGATTCATTAGGGCATGTCAATCACACCGTTTTCGCAAAATGGATGGAAACCGTAAGAATGAGGTATTTCTCCAAAATAGGAATGATGGAGCTGTATGAAAATTCCAAGATCGGACCAATTTTGGCGAGGATAGAGGTTGACTACAAGGTCCCAGTAATTTTTCCTGATATTGTTGTGTGCAATACATGTGTTTCGAAAATTGGAAGAACTTCCTTCGAAATGAAGTATTTGATCAATAGCTCCTCCCAGCAGAACAAGGTCGTGGCAACTGGAAGAGTGGTATGCGTCATGATAGATTATTCATTAGGGGAGCCAGTGAAGATTCCCGATGACTTAAGGAGTTCAATAATGGAACTTGAAGGGAATATCTCAGAATAGATCTACAGTATTTCTACCACTTCATCCAAATCCTTGTCCTCTGAGCCGTTGAGTCCCGAACTATCGCCATAAATTGTCTTCCCCATTCCTTCAAATGGATCGATTCCCCTGTCAATCCTTTCGATTATCCTCCATCTAGGGGCATAGGAAAGATGCACCCAGAGAGGACCAGGAAGTACATAAAAAAACCATCCCAATCTTAGGAACAAATGTCCGCCATATTCGTAAATTATAGATATTGAAAGTACTGTAAGGCCCAAGAATGGAAGTAGAAATAGGATTTTCCTCCAGTTACGGAGCCTCGCAGGGGGCCTCTTCACTGCCATAGAGGTAAAAATTGAGAAGGCTCCAAGGATTGATGTTATTGATATTATGATAAGCGCTTGTAGCCCCCAGTGTCTCGCAAATCCTAGATACTCCCCTCCATGGCTATTATATGCCAAGGGGAGTAATAGAGCTATTGAAATCATTAATCCATAGCACCCTCCAACAAATACGGGATGGCTGTAGGTCAATGATTCTCTCAGGAAGAAATTACTCACGGTGCCTCCCCTGAGCATATGTTCATGCTCAGGATCCATTGAATCGACCGCTTGTTGCCAGCTATCCACGCTCCCCCGGCCATATCCTTTCAATTATCATCATTGGGGTGTTTTCCAATAATTTTTTGATTTTAGGCAGAAAATGGGCATTATACACCTGTCATTTATGATTCCTAAATACGGAGACATTATGACGTCTCCACCATTCCCTAGGTCCGGTGTGTGCATGGATGATGAAGAGACTCTATTCAATGTAAGGGAATCCAATTTGGATACTGGATTAAGAGGAATCCCAGTGGGGACTTGCCAGACATCATACGTTGATCCCATGGAAGGGGTGCATTATGTCGGATATCCAGTTGAGGACTTAGTTGATTTGGAGGAGGAGGATGTCATATATCTGCTACTTTTCAAAGAGCTTCCAACCAAGGAACAATCCGATAAATTCAGGGCAGAATTGGTTCATAGGGCTGAGTCCCTCCCTACTGGTGCATTGAGGGTCTTGGAGTCATTGACTCCTGGAAGTGGCCATCCGATGGATTGGCTCGCAATTGGGATTATGGCTTTGGGAACTGCAGAAGCCACAGGCGATGTTCGTGCAGACTCAATGAATCTTATTGCTAGAATGCCTGAACTAATGGCACGCGTTTTCCTACTCAGAGGAGGTAGGAAAGAACAATTGAAACCGAGAAATCCAGAGCTTGGCTTAGTGGAAAATTTTGTTCACATGCTTGGAGTTGAGGGGGAAGAAGCAGAAAGGATGTGCAGAGTACTGAGATTCTTTTTCATACTCCACATGGATCATGGAGGGGGCAATCTCTCTACTTTCACAGGTAAAGCGGTAGCTTCCGGAAGGGCTTCAGTATATTCTGCTATGTCAAGTGCAATGAATGCATTATCGGGACCACTACATGGCAGGGCCAACCAAGCTGTCTTGGAATTCATTCAAAGAATAGGAACTTCGAGTGAAGATGAGGTTAAATCATTCGTCAATGCTGAGATTGATGCTAGACGGCCGATATATGGATTTGGGCATGGTGTCCTGAGGGCCGAGGATCCTCGTGCCAGACTGCTTATCGGACTCGGAGAGGAAATATGTCCAGATGAGGAATTATATAAAACAGTTAAAGTGCTAAGAGAAATCACTCCCGATATCTTGAAAGAGAGAATTCCAAAAATCAGTAATCCCTATCCGAATGTCGACCTTGGTAGCGGTACTTTACTTCACTCAGTTGGTTTCAGGAAGCCGGACTACTACACCACATTCTTCGGTTGGGCAAGAGTAGCTGGAATCTGTGCGCAGATACTCGATGAAAGAAACGCTAGGGAAGGAAGGGGGACGCCTATCTACAGGCCGAAGTATATTCCCAAGAATCAACCACATAGGAGACTAGACTAGTTGCCTCTAACTATTGTCAAGGCCTCTTCCACTGCTGCCATGGTGATTCGCTCCCCACTTTCCCTGACCATCTTCGCGACAGCTTCAATCTCTTCGCCCTCGGCACCTGAAGCGGCTACCATATTCATGAGATGCAATTTCATATGTCCGGCCTGAATGCCTACAGTTGCCAGAGCCCTCAATGCGCCAAGATTCTGAGCTAGCCCTGCCGCTGCCATAACCTTGGCGAGATCATTAGCAGTCCTAAGTCCCAATAGTGCCACATTTGCCTGAGCTCCCGGATGTATCCTAACGGCCCCTCCGACGAGCCCTACTGCCATTGGTATCTCAATTGAGCCAACTAAGTTCCCATCGTCGTCTTCTTCCCAGTGAGTCATGGATCCATATTCCCTCCCATAAGATGCGTAGGAATGGGCGCCAGACTCTATCGCTCTCCAATCCTGTCCACATGCTATAGCAATCGGTGAAATCGCATTCATTATCCCCTTGTTGTGAGTCGTTGCCCTAAATGGGTCCGCCGCAGCGAAATGATATGCTTGAATGACACCGTCAATAACTCTCGAACCACCTTCCCTATCCGATCCGGTATCCGACATTTCTTCAGGAGTGAATGTGGCACTAACTTTTGCCAGCCGATGTACAGCAAGGTTGCTGATTATCCTAAGGATAACTGTTCCAGAGCTTAGCTCCTCTATCCTTGGAGCTATGGTTTCTGCCATGGTATTTACTGCATTCGCCCCCATAGCATCTCTGCAATCAACCAGGATATGCACTATGACCATGGGTCCCGACCCAGTCTCAATAATACGAGCCTCAACTCCCCTGCATCCACCACCAAATTTCACGAGAATAGGGTCGACGTCATTACATGCTTCAATCAACTCTTTCTCAGATGAAAGTATTGCTTGCCTGGCAGCCTCCGGATCATCACAACCTACAATTTGGATTTGACCAATCATAACAGGCTCATCATTGTTGGAAACAAAACCGCCCTTCGAATGGCACCTCTTCGCCATGTTGGAAGCTGCAGCGACAACACTCGCCTCTTCAACAACAAAGGGAATCAAATAATGCTCGCCATCGATTATGAAATTGGTCGCCACACCAATTGGGAGCGAATATGTGCCAATCACATTCTCAATCATTCTATCGGCGACTTCCTCTGATAGTTCTCCGTTAGAGGCCCACGCCTCTACCATTCGCTCATCCAATCCTGCTATATCTGAGAGCAAGCTCCTTCTCTCTGGGACAGATAGTTTGTAGAATCCTTTCAATCGACTGCTATCAACTGGCATGTTATCATGCTCCTCAGAAAAAACACCCTTCTGTACATTTCGCTTCATTCTTCTTCTTAGAGTCACTTAACCGACTTCGAGTATATCTCCAAAGAACCCAATAATCACCAATTTAAAGCGTTAATAAAGACATTAACGCTTTGTTAACGCATAATTAAAGCGTTAGAAAAGCGTTAATGATAAAATTAAAAAACGTAATACTGATCTAATATATACAAAAAAATATTATCGAAAAAGCGTAAATATACGTTAATTTAGTTATTTCAATCCGTAATAAAACGTTAATGTTATGTACTCTACTACTCTCAAGGTGATTGTGAGGGAGGGCGTGGCAGAGAAACTAGGACTTCCTCTACTTAGGGGCAATCCATTCGACCTCAGGCCAATTGAAAGTGGCAGGGCAGAATACCTAGTTGGGAGGGATCGCTTGATTTCTTCCTGGAGGGAGCACATAGTTTCCCAATCTCCGAGGATGTTTCTATTGGTAGGCGAGAGGGGCTCAGGCAGATCATCGATTGTGAGAACTCTGGCGTCTCAGACCAGAAGAAGTTTCGTCGGCCAATATTGGCCTATGAAAGACCCAGTAAATACGATAATTCATGAGCTCTCAATCCACTTCTGTGGATTCACCTCTTCCGGTTCTAATCAGAAGATGATTGATGATTTGGTTTCTAATTTAGAGGAGTCTGCAGGTAATCTACCAGTCATTTCGCTCGACTATCCATCCAGTGTTGAAATAGCCCCTGTGCTTAGCTCAATATCGCCGATCCTTCAAAGGCTTAGGGCTTTGGTGATAGTTGTCCTGACTCCATCTCAGCTTTCTACAATAGATGAGGAGACAGCACAGTTGTATGATGATCCTCAACATATTGAAAATCTGACAAAAGATCAGATACAGGACCTTTCTAACAGACTCGTATCCAGGAAGGCTAGGGAGAAATGGATCATTCAAGATAATCTTCTATCTAGAATTCACGAATCTACCTCGGGCAATCCTAGAGATGTAATCAGACTACTCAGAGATCTGACTGATGAGAGGAGGGATGTAGGTGCACAGGGGACATTGGAGAGGCTGATGCGTTGGCAAATATCCGACAATATCGCAGAGCCCTCTGGGGCAATTGAAATTCAAGAAGAAGTCGAAGCCCCCCTTGAAAGATCCATGTTCTCGGATATTGATGTCCAAGAAGATGCGGATTTTTCATTTTCCCAGAGGGAGAAGGAAAGTTTTGAACCGATCGATGAAATCGATGAAACCCAAGAAATTAATGATTTATTGGTCGACTCAGAATTATACGAGGACATCGAAGAACAAAGTGATCCCCTCGACGATCCAAGTGATTTGTGGTTACAGGATAATGAAGATGAAATCCAGAATGAGGGCATCACCGAAGAAGTGATTGACACAAGGCCAAAATCCGAACAAGGCACATTGGATGATTTTGTGTATATGCAACCAGGAACCGAGCCTCCGATGTTCAAGTCCGGAAGTGGCTTCGAGGGGCTATTGGGCAGATCTAGAGTAGCTCAGAATTCACAGCCCAATTCGGAAGATGGCACCCCATTAATTGAATCAATATCGGAAGTAGCACCTTTATGGCCCAATACTGAACCAAGACCCATGCCAGATTCGGGAGATCAAAGTGACAAGAATTTTGACTCGAAAGAGAAAAATGACAATGTGGAGGGGAACACAGAGTCTTCACCATCTAGTGTAATATCTACAAATTCTGCCCATTGGTCTGTAGAGTCTTCAATGGAATCATCCCTGCCTGCCTTCGAAGAGGAGATTGCAAAAGATTCCCTTTTTGGAATTGATGATTCTCCAATCGCTGAAATTTCAGATTCCTCGAATCACACTACTCCCTCTAATTCAGAGTCATTCCGGACAGCTAACTTATGGGAACCAGACAAACCCTTTGATGTGAACCGATCAAATTCTCTCAATGAAGCCGAACTCCTAGTAATCTCAGCAGCTTCCAAGAGAGAGATATCTCCCTCTGACGCCGAACTTCAGGCCAGATTGGAAGTCGGCAGGCCCAGACTTTCACAAATATACAACGGACTGCATAAATCGGGGTTTCTATCTGTGAGAAAGCAGGGTAGAAAAAGACTCTTCAAAATCACCGAGGCGGCCCAGAAATTAGTGGAGGCATAGTTTTGAACGATAAGATAATTGTTACCATTGAAAGAGTTGAGAAATACATCTCCTTAACCGAAGAGGCGAGAAAAAAGGCAACGCCGATCAAACTCAAACCAGAGAACTCAGAAAAGCTATCTTCGATGCTTAGGATGTGTGATGATTATTTTTCAGATGCTAGGTATTTCATGCAAAAGGGAGATTTGGTAAGGGCATTTGGAGCGATAAACTATGCCCATGCTTGGATTGATGCTGCAGTAAAAATAGGATTCATGGATGGCCAAGGAGACGACGATCTATTCACTCTGCCTTAGTCAATTAATCTAAGCATTCTATCTGAGACTACTTCGATATATTGGCATCCAGATCGTGAGAGCCCCTCTTTCAGTCTAGTGTCAACGGTCAAAACAGGCCATTTGTTACTCTTGGAGAGCTGAATCAACATTTTATCCGTATGGCTCACCCCTATGGGATCTTCAATTATTATGCATCTAGATTTTAGCAATTCTAAGAGAAGCCCCCTTTTGTCCTTGGCCAAGTCCTCCAACTCTTCCCATACACTTTGTATGACGAAAAGCTCCGGCTTACCAATCACCTTCGACATCTCTGAATCTAGATTTAGTCCAGATTTTACTAAGGCGACCCATCCACAAGTGTCGACGAGAATCCCCGTCATTCAATCACCCCTTTATGGTGCCATGGCCAATTAGTCTCCAACGTGCGCCAACTCTTCTGGATAACGTGATTCTACTTCCCTTCTTGGCACAAATTGGAAGCCTCAATGCTAATCGAGCCTCTCCCTTCTTAGAAGATGAAACAGTCCCTACGCTTGTCGCTGTGGCCGAATTAACCATCAACATTTCATTAGTCTGCAAGGGCTTTACCACTCCCTCATCACCATCGCCTCCGGAAACCATCTTTTCAAGAAGTTGTAGATTCAGATCTAGAGATTCCCATACTGGGGGAAGCTCACCGTCTCTTGCCATCACTTGTCCAGATAGGTCATCCGCCTTTGTTGACATTGGATCCATAGGAGTGGCTATGCCGCAAAGTCCGCCCGCATGAGCAGTTTCAAGGTCTAATCCTCCAGCTTTAATATTCTCAATAGTTGTCTTTAGAGGCTCCCATCTTGTTTTATTCCCCTCTACAATTCTACGACCCGGGGCTATTAATATGGTATCTCCAACACTGAATGAGCCTTCCACTATGCTGCCTCCAACAATTCCTCCTCTGAGCTTGTCAGGCCTTGATCCAGGCCTATTGACATCGAAGGACCTCGCAACATACATCAGCCCCTTCTCGTCAGAATCAATTTCAGGGCTCGGTATAGTATCCTCTATGGCCCTAATGAGAATATCCAGATTGACATCATGATGGGCCGAAACCGGAACAATCGGGGATCCTTCGGCAATCGTACCATCGATGAATGATAATATCTCATTATAAGATTCAATGGCCCTTTCTTTAGTGACTAGGTCAACTTTATTTTGAACTACTACTATGTTCTCTATTCCCGCTATTTGTAGAGCAGCAAGATGTTCTCTTGTTTGTGCCTGGGGGCAGGTCTCGTTTGCTGCAACCAATAGCAAGGCACCATCCATGATTGCCGCTCCAGAAATCATGACCGCCATCAGAGTCTCGTGCCCAGGAGCATCAACGAATGAGATAACTCTCAGGAGGTCCTCGTCAGAATCTTCTCCCCCTTCCGGATTCTTTCCTCTAGCGTAGTACTCCCCTTCCTTATTCTTGTAGAAGGCTGTATCAGCATATCCTAGTTTGATACTGATTCCACGTTTCCTCTCTTCGGAATGTGTATCTGTCCAAGTCCCAGATAGTGCTTGGGTAAGTGTGGTTTTCCCATGATCTACGTGTCCGACCATCCCAATATTTACTTCGGGCTGACTTGGTAAATCATTCACCAGTTAGATCATCTCCCAATTTTCACTCCTCTTCACCAGAGGACTGATTGTCAGGAGCTTCCTCTTCTATGCCGAAAATCACACCAAGTGGCCTCTTTCCAGCATCAACTATCTTCAAGTTGATTTGCCTAGTTTCTTGACTTATTACATTTCCACGGAGATTCCTTCTCTTTCTCAGACCGTCATACCTGTACCTGTATGTCTTGCCCTTCTTGTTGACCTTCTTATCTCCTTTGTATCCTATTCCAGCGGTAATTAGAACTGATTTGACGCCACTTCCATCCAAGTCTGGCCTCATTGGCCTTCCAGTAAGGTCTGATCCTCCGGTGATTTCTAATCGATATCCCGTAAGTGATTGATCTCCCTCACCGACGAACATTCCATCTACTGAGTCACCTATCTTCTTACCAAGGAAATGATTGTAGTTTGACCCAGTGATTTCTATGGAGAAAGCACGGCCCCCATACTTCGGATTAGTGTCGTTAACGACTGCCTTGAATGACTGCTCGCCTGCCATATTTACTCCTCGGACGGCAACCCGACATGAGGCCCCTATAAGAGCGGTTCGGAAGCCAACTGAATAGCCAATCAGCGGTTCATGAACTCCTTCTCTATCCTGCTACCTATTGTAGCGGGGGAAGTATTAGTCATTGTTATGTACGTAGTTCTGCCTCTTCCCACAGAAGTATTAGTCGATCTGGCTTCTAGCAAACCTTCAGTTTCTAACGATTTTAGATGCTTCCAGAACGTGGTATAGCTCCTAGTTTTAATCGCGAATTCCTCGCATACGAGTTCATACAGCTTCCGAGCATCACCACTCGAAATTTCCTCTTCTTTTCGTAATCTCCTACAAATTCCCAGTAGGATGAGTTTCTCATGAACACTGAGGGTATCTACTTGACTCGGCTCAACGGAAGCTGTCCTTATGGTACTAGGCATAACGTCACTAACATTTACCTCGCCTCTTCCGTCCATCTCTGCTCTTCTTACAGCGGCCTCTAGGAGTTCAATTGCCAGTCTCGCATCCCCGGTCTCAGAGGCGAATCTGCCAATCTTTTCCAGTACTTCTTCGCCTACAGAACCCGGCTTACATGAAGCTTCATATCGCTGCCTCGATATTCCAACCAGGCCTTCAGAATCGTAAGGTTTCAGACTCAAAACATTACTTTCTCCCAGTCTAGAAATTATTGCCGGCTCCATCATTCCCATCAAAGATTGGTCCTGACTTACCAGAATCAGTGAAATTGTTCCTTGATTGCCTTGGCCTTCATCTATTCGTAGAAGTTTGTATATCAGATCACTACTGTCTCTCCTAACAAGGACATCTACCTCGTCCAAGACGAGTATCATGTGAAGTCCCCTAGATCGGATGTTCCTCCTTATTGACTGGATTATCTCGCCCGAGCTGAACCCCCTTTCCGGATGCCTTGAGTCAAGCGACAGAGCAATCTGTTGCAGCACCTGGGAAGTTGAAGGGTGATTCCTACAATTGACATGAGAAAGAACCATCTTCCTAATGCCGTCCATTTCCCTGATTACATCTTCCCCAAATCTTCTGGTTAGAACCGTCTTACCGGTACCTACGTGACCAACAACTACCGCTCGGCCACTGACTCCCTCGTTCCCAATCCCCATGAACATTGAAGCCAGTGATTCTAGCTCCCTGTCCCTGCCGACCAATTGAGGGGGCGTCCAATCGAAAGATAGAGGCCCCCTATCAAGAAGGACCTTGCCGGCGCCTATCCGGTCTAAGTACCCCGCCATCAGGATACACTTACCAACATCGTTCTTAGACATATTCAGTAAGGACAGTCAAAAAATGCTTGTTACACAAGGGGCGTTTTATTCCAATCAAGGAATCTCATCAAATTGGTATCCGTTCTCCCACTTCTTTTCACCTAGGGCGACTTCTAACTCGTAAGGGGTTACAAGGGGCTTGTCATACCTAACCGAGTCATCAATAGCTATTCTTGGACAGGCAGTATTTACGAAAGCATCAACCGGGTAGAAGTCTATCAGATCCGGACTAACGTGGTCCAATGCCAATAAATATCCCTTACGACCATGCTTTTCGAGGATTCTCTTCATCCTTATGGCTAGGTTCCTCCTCATTTGGCCCGGCTTCTCCCCAATTAAGATCCCAAATGTCTTAGCGTTATCGATTTCCATAATCAGTCCGAATCTCTGTCTGAGGATCCTCTCAATTCTTCCAAACGACATTTCACTAGAATCTCCAGTGTAGGGGTCCAAGAGAGCTAGTGGCTTTCCCGTGTGCAATACAAGTCCAATCGGATGGAAGTCACCAGATCCTAAGAACAGGTAATGACCTATTTCATCACTATCTCCTGAATAATTACACCCTAGTACCTGCCCAGGGAAGGTTAGCCTATCTCCTCCCGTGGGTATCACTACCTCAAAACCTGCTCTCTCGAGCATCGCCTTATATTTCGGCAGTAGGTGAAGATGTTGAATGGACCCGACAAGTCCCAGCTTCGTCGACTTAAGGGGAGAAAACCTGCCCACGGCATCCAAAAAAATATCTTGAGCTTCCCTTTCATTTAATTCTGTTGAGAAGTCAGCACCTATTCTAGATTCAGCTATCGATAAGTGGGATTTTAGTATGGGCAAAATACTCTCTATTTCTGGCTCTCCGTCATATGTAACCGAGATGAATTGAGTTGGCATTCCAGAGTCTATGTTCATTTGGCTATGTCCCATGTGAGCGACCAATTCGACGCCCATAGCCCTCATTTTATCATGCACTAAGTCACAAGCACCGTAACATGGATCAGCTGCAAGTATCACTTTCGCACCGGAGTCATCCTCGATTTGATCCATCATTTCAAGTGCTTGCATCTTAAGGCCCTCTGGAACTTGAAGTGCGACCAATCTATGATCATTTGATTTTATCTTCTCGACTAGTTCGCCAAGTTGAAAATCATGCCTGTCCAAATCCATCTGCAATCACTCGATAATTTCCACTTTTCCGTCAATAATATCAATCCTTGCCAGAGTCCTAATTCTCCAATTAGGTCGTTCTTTGGATAGACGTTCCCGTCCATTCCCCTTCTCTATCGCTATGATGATGTCTTGTAGCTTAGCCCCCATGCCCTCGATAGCTTCCAGTATCGGCTCAAGAGTTCCACCTGTGGAAATTACATCATCTACAATCAATACTCTCTCTCCAGGACTGATGTCATTTATGTAAGTTGTAGATTTTGAATAGCCGGTGGAAACTTCCACCTTCACTTCTCCTCTCATTCCATACGACCTCTTCCTAATGACTACTGTTGGTTTCCCTGTGGCCTCTCCAACTGCAGCGAGTAGTGGAAGCCCCATCGCCTCAACACTCACAATTAGATCAATCTTGGACCAGTCTACCATTGATACTATTAGGTCTCTAGCAGCTCTTAATACACTGGCATCCATTCTGGGTATCCCATCTGAAATTGGATGGATAAAGTATGGATAATCGCCCTTCCAAATAATCGGAGCTCCTCTCAAGGAATCATGGAGGATGGATAGGGGGTCGCCGGGCTCCATGCCCATCAACCTCAGACTTTGCCCTTCAAGTGCTCGGCCCCTTTGACTACTTTATGGGAGCAAGGAGTAGGGAACTTGCAGCTCGCTTTACGAAGTGCCTCTCTAGCCGCATCGTAATCTTCTGGATTCATATGAATTGACACTATTGTCTGACCTCTCAAAACCCTAGCGGCAGTTCCCACATTTTTTCCAAAGGCCTGTCTCATCCCTTGAGAGACACGGTCAGCACCAGCACCCGTCGCCTGTTTATTTTCACGCAATATCTGGTGGGGATAAACATGGATTCTGAGGGCATAACCATCAGCTCCGGCGGAATTTCTGATAGTAGAATTTGCGACTTGTCTTGCGGCTTCTAAGGCAGTGTCTCTGATTTGACAAGCATTGTCCGAGGTCAACTCCATGACAACAGGGAAATCACCAGCTTCAGCAGCCTTCCTGTTGCCCATGAAGTACCTCAGGATCCGATTATTCGGAACTCCTCCAGTGTATTCTCTTCGAGTGAAAGATTGCCCCTTTACTTGACGATACATCTTCGCCGGTTTGCGTGCCACATACTCACCTCTCTGGCGGGCGACTGACCCCCTATATTTAATCGTGAGGACCAAGATACGAATTTAATTCAGCCGCTAGTAATAAGCTCGCTTTGTTTTTGAACCTCTCTGACCCCCAAGATGACCAGAAAGAATCCTGCTAACATCGAGGCCCCAATATTCTCATCCAGAAATAGCCACCCACCTAATACTCCGAACACAGGAACTAGAAAAACATAGGATGATGCAGCGGTAGCGCCAATCCTGTCGATGCCCCTTGCGAACCATGCATATGTTAGGACCGTCGATATAATCCCCAAATATGCTACAGAAATCCATTCGGTTGCGTTGGGAATTGGAATTCCAGATTGCCAGATCTCAAATAGCATCCAAGGAGTTAGAAGAACCCAACCTATTATGGAATACCAAACAACAATTTCTAGCGAGGTTCCAATCGTTCCATCTAGGAGCGCCATCTTGGTCAGATTACTGGTCGCGGCCCACATTAGAGCAGCAAGACCTATCATAACACCACCAAGCAATCGATGCTCAAATGGAATCTCAGTATTTGGACTCCAACCTATCACTATGGCCACACCAATCAAACCTATGAGTAATCCCAGAACCATTCTCGGACTCAATCTCTGCCCCAGTAGTGGGGCTGCAAGAAGTACTGTGAATACTGGATTCATTGGGATGATCATGGAGGCATCACCTGCAGCCGTCCACTTCATTCCATTCATGAACAGGAGTTGATAGCCCATTGTCCCTAGTAGAGCCATCCAGAAAGTGTATTTCCATGCCTTTTCTCCCTTGGGAAGTACTCTTGGACCGTCCATATTTCTGTAAATCCAACACCAAGCTAGGAATCCTGCAACAGCGAAGACATATCTCAACCAAGCAGATGTAGCAGGCCCCATATTGGCCCTGGCATCATCCAGCCCATAGCTCAGGAATCTGCCAACGGCCCAAGTAGAACCCCACACTGCAGCAACTAGTAAAAGTAGCAGATGAGTCTTCACTTCTCTCACTATTTGATTGCCCCCTTATTCGAATCAACATGAATCACAGATATCCCCCAGTCGCTGTACAAATCTCGGATCAGTCGCGCTTACACACTCTGGATTATCTATGGATCCTCCGACTTTAGAAGCAAGAATCATAGCTGTCATCGCCATTCTATGGTCCGAATATGTCTCCACAGTTTCTTCAGGGCGCTGTATACTCTGTTTTCCAGGTATGATAATCCCGTCAGAAGTTTCCTTCGTCTTGATTCCAAAATCCCCAAGCATCTTTACCGTCTTAGAAATTCTGTCGCTTTCCTTGCCCCTTGCATGTGGGCAACCAGTTATTCTTCCTCCAGAACCGAGTGCCATTATTGCAGCAGACGGGGTGATTATATCAGACCCGTCCTTCAGATTTAAGATATCAGAGTTACATTCCATGTTATGTATTGCGAGACCGAGTCCTGTAATTTCCTCTGTCCTATTCGTCTTTACCTCAACACCATGCAATCTTGAGAAAAGAATCCTCATGGGAATTAGACTCTGCTCTCCCAGAACCGATATTTCCGATGGAGTGTCAACTTTCCATGGACCTAGCTTTAGTATGCCGTTCTTAGTGTCAATATCAATTCCTGACCTCGAGCAAATGTCCCTTGTTAGCTCCCAATAACCCCTGCTTATCGGTGTGCCATTCAAAGATAGAGAAATATCGGACGATAGATTTGGGGATGCAAGTGCCATTGCTGTGGCGCCCTGACTCGTCTCCTCCCAGTCTAGGGAGGCCTTCTCATGACATATTATTCCGGAAATCCTCCTTGGAATTGAGTAACTGCTAACCTCGCATCCTAGGTCGGTCAAAGTTTCACATAGGCCACGTGACTCTCTCCTCCTCAAAGAAACGTCCCCATCGATTATGGCAGTCCCTTCAAGGCATGCAGACATGGCAGATATCACATTAGCCGTCGTTCCAGAGTTTCCACATTGCAAATCGTGTTCCGGAAGAGACAATCTATCCTGTTGCCCTCTAACAAACCAATGATCATCATGAAAATCTATCTCCGCACCCATCGATATTAGGCATCTTGCCATTGATACAGAATCCTCGCCCATTGTTCCCGAGAATGAAATAAGAGTGCCTTTTTCATCCTGTGAGCTGAGGGCCAGCCATCGGATGATGTGACTTTTAGATGGAGGGAGGCCCCAGTCAAAGGTACCACTTAGTTCGGTGCCATCGAACTCCCACATGCACCCTCGTCACGCTCATTAATGTTCAATCCTCGTATTCACTCCCCTGATCCAATCTCCGAAATCAGTGGAATAATCCCATTTTTCAGAGATTGAATCGATCAAGCTCGACTCCATGGCCTCATCCACACTGCCAGACGCCTTGACCAAGTTATTCCTGAGTAACATCTTAGGGCTTAAACCGGGCATCAATATCCCTATTGCCCATGGCACTCTTCCTGGATATACTTCATTTACATGATTAACTATGTTTGTTGTACAGGTGTTGGTGATAGTATTGTACCATTCAGGCTCATTTGCTAGTTTATTGGTTCTTCGAATGTACGACTCCAGCATTCTCCTTTCGTTCCCCGGTCCAAGTACTACTCCTTCGAATAAGTGAGTTTTGGACTTCTTCCTGCACCTCGATCTTACTCCAATAACATCACGTTCGGTACCCCAGACATAGATCAACTCGTACGTTCTAAAGACCCCTTTCAGTGGGTGGTAACGCACCCCTTCTCTCTTCCTTACTTCTATTGAGCATGCCAGTCTGGTGCCATCTTCAAATTCATAACTCAATATGGTGTGTGCCATTTCTTTCCTTTCAGGGCTGAAATACTCTAGGACAAACCAAATCTTACTGACCTTATCCAAGTCAACCGACATGTCTACCCAATGTTCATCAAAATCTTTAGTCGATCTCCAGTTGAAGTCCCTGACATTCTTTATGTGAGCCTTATCGCCATTGATTTCAATATTGGTGAGTCTTTGGTTATCATTGACCCAAGACCTATCGTTAGAAGGCGACATGGCAAAATGCCTCCTCAGGATGATTATTCCTCCTAAAATAAATGCGCAGATAGTAACAAAGGCTACCTCTGTAACTCCTGCCACACTCTGTCGAGATAGTACGAGCAGATAACTGATGTCCAGAATTTATGGCGCGGCAGGGGAGATTCGAACTCCCGAGGTGAAACACCACTGGATTAGCAATCCAGCGCAATGGCCAGGCTATGCGACTGCCGCAGCGTCTTATCGACTAGAGGCCCCCGCTTAAGTGGAACGGTGTCACTCTTCTTCAGTCACGCCCATATCCACCAATGAAGATGGCAGTCTGGCTACGAATATCACTTCATCAGCATACCCCTTTCTATCGGGTTTTCGCAACTCCATTATCCTAGTACCCTTGGTAACTTTCCCCAAGGTCTCCTTTGTTTGTTCCGATGCCATCCTGATCATCATCCCTTTGGAGGTCAGCATAAACAATTGGTCCTTAATATCTGGAATTTGTCTTACCGCTACTATCTCATCATCAATGTCCAGTGACATTGTCCGTACTCCCTTAGTACCCCTATTTGTCCTTCTGTAACCATCTCTTTCAAGTATCAATTCTCCATTATCATCTGCCATTTTATTCCCTGTAGATTCGTCGATAACCGGAAGCATATCTCCTGAACCTAACCTACTTCTCTTAGCCATTCCATGCTTGGAGATTGTAAGGACGCTAGTCTCAAAATCATCTGTAACAATCATTCCAATGACCTTGTCCCCGGCCCCCAACTTCATCCCAGATACTCCCTGACTCACTCTACCTTGCACCCTCACTAAATGAGTTGACTGATTTTCCCCCGTCACAGGGTCAACTCTCGTCCTAATTTCAGCTGGTTTGAATCTGCATGCATTTCCTTTGGCCGATACAAGTACGACATGATCTTCCTCTGTAGCAGGTCTAACTGATACTAATGCATCAGATTCTCCTTCTGCGAATTTTAGAGCATATTTGCCATTTCTATTTATTTTGACATACTCAGAGAGATAACTTCTCTTTATTCTCCCATTTTGAGTGGAGAATATTAAGAAGTGACCTTCTGGATTTTCAATAAGATCCTTATTCATTGGAAGTATCGAAATGACCTTCTCATCATCGCGAATTCCTCCAAGTAGATTCCTGATGTGTGTCCCTCTTCCATATCTGCTGGCAGATGGAGTTTCCCAAGCCCTAAGGCCATAGACTCTACCTTGATCTGTGAAGATTAGTAACCTGTCTTTGCTGAAGCACGTCAGTATCGATTTGGGAAAATCCTCATCCTTGGTAGTCACGCCCTTCAGGCCCTTACCGCCTCTATTTTGAACCCTAAAGGCCTCTACTGGCATATGCCTGATGTAGTTATCTTCAGAGAGAGAAATCACAATTGCTCTTTCTTCTATCAAATCCTCTCTATCCATCGAAAGAGGCATCGGATCAATAACAGACCTTCTTTCATCACCATGCCTCTCCACCATCTCATCAAGTTCTTGGACCAGGATATTCAATCTCCTGGACATTGAAGAGATTATGTCCCGAAGATCAGCTATTTTTATCTTCAATTCCTCGTGTTCGTTCTTCACTTTCTCGACATCTAGACGGCTGAGTTGATACAGACGACGTTCAGCAATCGCCTTTGACTGCGCTTCTGTGAAGTCGAAAGGAGGAAGCCCGGAAATTTCCTCTTTCCCCTGCAACACGGATTCGAATTGTTCCCTGCTAGAACTGGACCTTCCAGCTTTAATCACATCCCCAATTCTGTCTTGTGCCTTTACCAAACCTTCCAAAATGTGGGCCCTAGCCTCCGCCTTTTCTAATTCGAACATCGCCCTTCTCTCTACAACTGACTCTCTGTGTTCTACGTAAGTATGCAACATTACGGGGAGCGTAAGTAAGACTGGCCTACCATCTAGTATGCCCATCATGTTGGCCGAATAAGACTCTTGAAGCCTACTTGATTTGAATAGCTGATTCAGAACTGCATGAGGGTCAGCATTGTTCTTCACTTCGATTACTACCCTTATCCCCTCTTTTGAGGACTCATCACGGATGTCCCTAATGCCAACTACAGTCCCCTTTGAGACGAGATCAGCTATGTGGACGAGCATATCCGATTTTTTGACCTGGTAAGGAATCTCGTGAACTATGATCTTCTTTCCTTTGGAATCGTCATGGACATCGCACTTTGAACGGACATGAAATCTACCCTTTCCTGCCATGTACATATCAAGTATTCCATCTAATCCGTGAATGGTAGCACCTGTCGGAAAATCGGGCCCCTTGATATGCTCCATATATTCATCAATGGAGATATTTGGCATCTTCAGTTCTTCGAATCCTCCATCCAATATAGCTGTGACATGCAATCTTATCGCTCCTGCTACTTCCGTAAGATTATGAGGCGGTATTCTTGTAGCCATGCCCACTGCAATACCGTCACTGCCATTCAAGAGAAGATTTGGCAACCTAGCAGGTAGTACGGTAGGCTCCATCTCCGAATCATCAAAATTAGGTTGAAAATCAACAGTTTTTTTGTCTATGTCCTCCAGCATATGCTTTGATATTTTGTCCAGTCTACTCTCAGTATACCTCATAGCAGCCGGGGGGTCGCCATCAATCGATCCGAAATTTCCTTGTCCGTCTACAAGCGGATATCTCAGTGAGAATTCCTGTGCCATTCTGACCATCGTATCATAGATGGATAAATCTCCATGAGGGTGATATTTACCCATTACCTCTCCAACCGAACGTGCTGATTTGCTATACTTTCTTTCAGACGTATGTCCTCCTTCATGCATCCCATAAAGTACACGTCGATGGACCGGCTTGAGACCGTCCCTGACATCAGGTAGCGCTCTACCAATTATCACGGACATCGCATAGTTGATGTAGGATGTTTTCATCTCTTCGTCAAGAGAATGGTTCAGTATATTCTCATTGCTCGCTACTACGTTTTCATTTTCCTCAGATGTCAAGATTCGTCACCTCCTTTGCGTGCTTCTCAATAAAAGCCCTACGATCGGGAACATCTTCTCCCATCAAAATTTCGAATAGCCTATCTGACGCCTCGGCATCCTGGACGGTTACCTTAAGCATGGTTCTAGTCATTGGATTCATTGTGGTTTCCCACAGCTGCTCTGGATTCATTTCTCCCAGACCCTTGTATCTCTGTACTCCGATCTTAGAACTAGGATTACCAGCTTGTAGTTCTAACATCACTTTGTCTCTTTCTTCGTCTGAGAATACATACTTGCTCACTCGTCCCTTTGTTAATTGATAGAGCGGCGGCTGCGCAATATACACATGCCCATCTTCTATCGCGGGCCTCATGAATCTCCAGAGGAAAGTGAGCATCAATGTCCTAATGTGAGCTCCGTCAATATCCGCATCGCACATTATAATTATCTTGGAGTAACGTAATTTGCTAGAATCGAATGCCCCGTCTTCCTCACTATTGTTGCCAACTCCCGCTCCAAGGGCCCTAATCATAGTTTGAATCTCTTGATTTTGGAATACTCTGGCAGCATTATGCTTCTGCCTTTCCACGTTGAGTATTTTTCCACGAAGGGGAAGGATCGCTTGGATCCTTCTATCTCTTCCTGTTTTTGCAGATCCTCCTGCGGAATCGCCTTCGACTAAGTATACTTCACATTCGCTCGGATCTCTGGATTGGCAATCTGCCAGTTTGCCAGGAAGGCCCCCGCCTTCCAGTACCCCTTTCCTTCTGGTCAGGTCTCTAGCTTTTCGAGCTGCCTCCCTAGCTTTCGATGCGAGTAGGGCCTTTTCCACAATCTGCTTAGCAACCGAAGGATTTTCTTCGAAAAATTCTCCCAGCTTATCATAAACAATCGTCTGGACTATACCGGTTACTTCGCTACTGACCAGCTTATCTTTCGTCTGGGATGAGAAAGATGGATCTGGATGCTTCACACTGACTACTGCTGCCAGCCCCTCTCTTACGTCATCGCCTGACAGCGCATCACCCTTCAGTAACTTCTTTTTCTTAGCATATGAGTTGACTGAGCTAGTAAGTGCGGTTCGTAAACCAGACATGTGCGTCCCGCCATCCTTGTTCCGAATTATATTCGTATAGCATCGAATAGACTCACTGAATGCATCTGACCATTGGAGGGCAAGCTCGACCTCAACATTTCCCTTCTCAATGTCTTTCTCGCCCCTAATTTTGATAACTTCTTCGTGCAGAACTTCTCTTCTGTTATTGAGTTGACTCACGTATTCCGATAGTCCGCCTTCGTATAGGTGCTCAGAAGTGTGCGGATCCTCGCTCCTTTCATCAAGGATCGTCATCCTCAGTCCGGCATTGAGAAATGCGGTCTCACTGACTCTAGTATCGACCTCTTCAAAATTGAACTCTATTACATCGGTGAATATGGATAGATCGGGCTTGAATGAAATTTTTGTCCCAGTGTCTTCGCACTTCCCAATCTTCTTTAGTTGCTCAACTGGAACTCCCGCCTCATATCTCTGAAAGTATATATTGCCATCTCTATGGATTGTCATTTCCATCCACTCAGACACAGCATTGACTGCAGAGACTCCGACTCCATGGAGTCCTCCGGAGACCTTGTAAGAGCTGTTATCGAATTTTCCGCCCGCATGAAGTTTAGTCATGATTACCTCTGCAGCTGATATCCCATACTCTTCATGAATGCCAACAGGAATTCCCCTGCCAAAGTCTCTTACAGAAAGCGATCCTCCCTTGTGCAGTGTAATTTCTATGGAATCAGTGTGGCCAGCTAGATGCTCGTCCACTGAGTTGTCAACAACTTCCCAAATGCAGTGATGGAGAGCTGAACCATCATGTGGGTCTCCAAGATACATTCCTGGTCTTTTCCTCACTGCTTCTAGCCCTTCAAGCACTTGTATGCTATCAGCATCATAGTCATTTGCCACAATAATCAACCCGATTTCTTGAGGGTTCCTACGGAACCCTCAATCATAATGCTATAATCTAGTGGTAGGGGGTTATTCAACCCTGCGAATATATCGGTAAAAATCATTCATTTTCACTACTTTATTCTCCCCGAGAAAAAAGTCAATATACCATTCTTCTAGATACCCCTAATTCTATGATAGTGTACTATTCAAAATCCCAAGACGAGGCTTATGAAACATACTGGAGAATGGTTTTTCTATCCATAATAAATCACGTATCGGGATCAAATTTGCCAAATCCATCCTTCGATGAGGAGAGTAAATTATGGGTTACTACTATTCCCAGTTGACACGACACGATTAAACAGAATCCTAGGTTCGAAGAACTGAATGGAACTGCCACTGGTGTGTGTCGTATTGACTGGGTGCACGGTCGATGAGATGCTCAAGGACGCCTCTTTAGCTACTGCAGCTGGAGCTGATCTAGTGGAGGTGAGGCTCGATAAGCTTTGGACAAGAGAAGTAGAGATGGAGGAGTCAGAGGAAGACGGTGATTCAAAAAAATCTCCTAGGAGGGAAATAGAGTATCAGGTCCAACCCCTCGATTCCGTGGATTTAAAATCAGCACTTTCGTCATTCAAGCAAGGAATAGAATTGCCCGTGATACTTACGTGCAGGCCAGAGAGACAGGGAGGTTACTACCCAGGTGACGAGTCTAGTAGAATCGAGGTTCTGAGGACAGCAATTGAGAGTGAGGTAAGCTGGGTCGATCTGGAAGTAGACATTGCAGCATCAGATAGGAAATCATTGATGGAGAAGGCGTCGGGGAAAACCAAGATAATAGCCTCACACCACTCTGAGGAGAATCCCCCTCCCGCAAGTGAGATAGTGGCAGAAGTAGAAGATTACTCCAGTCATGGAGACATGGTAAAGATGTGCTATCCAATTTCAGGATTTGAAGGGGCACTGAGGGTATTTGAAGCCGCATGGGAATTGAGGGGCTCAGAGATTGAGATGTCTATGATGGGTGTTGGTTCGGGAGGCGATTGGTCCAGAATTCATGCTCCTCTGCTAAACCAGAAGATGGTATACTCGACAATGCAAGTGGGTTGGCACCTATCTCATTCGGGAAAGATAAACGTATCAGATCTGACAACGGCATGGAAACTACTAGGTTATTCATCGTAATCTCGTTTGTCACTCTGCTCCTTATCTAGATAGGGGACCTCGCGACTTACTTCTACGTCAGACCCTTCCTTGCCGTTCGACATATACCTGGAATGAATTATCATAGGCACAATAATACAAGCTAGAGGAAGTGAACCCACCAATAGCGTGGCAGTGAATTTAGGAATATTCAAGCGATCTTCAACATCTATTAGAACCTCTACATCAACATCCCCTCCAGCAGCATCGGTATTTGTGTGCCGCCGATTATTCCATCCATCAATGACCAGGTAGTACGGTATGTCACCCCCTCCGAAGAAACCAGACCCGCTAGAGTCAATAGCAACCGAGAACTCTTGGTACGTAACTCCCTCATATGCATGAACATCTCTGAAGGGGAGCCAGTCATCCATGTCCCTCCACTCGACCGGAAGCATGTCAAAGGCGTCGAAGAAACCAACTTCATCCCTAAGTTCGTAGTCAAGCTTGTATCTATCCCAATTCGGTTCAGTCATCAAGTAGATGTCAGAATTAGGATCTAGTGGAGGGTCATCCTGATTACTCGAAATACTAATGCAGAATGTGTACATATGCCCAGGTACTAGCTTCATGCCAATGGCAGTTGCTGAATCGTTGTCCACAGTGAAGTCAGTGAATACATCAGACACCAGATTAAATCTTGGCTCTTCTACAGAATCCCACCAGCTGTCTTCAACAGGCTCTAATGATATCATGTCCCGTGTAGTTGGGTCATTCACTGCAGGTACATCACAGGAACCCGAGCTCTGTGCGGATGCAGAAGAAGAAAATATCAATAGTGCAACAAGGAAAAAATTAGGCGCAAGCAAGAAGAAGCTAGTCACAATGGACAAAGGCCTCAATCCGCCCTGCATATCGATTCAACGCCTCCTAGTTCTAATTGGACGTACATAACCAGAATCTGTGTCCCTGCGTTCATCTTCCGAAAGATACTTTGGCTGAGGGGGAGGTTTGTGTTGATCCATCCCCGGGAGTCCTCCATCCGCTTCAACTTCATCGACATCATATGTCTCCATCATATCCTCAGCTTCAAGCTCCTCTTCATCTTTCTGCCTCATTATTATCCAACCTAGGAGTAGTACTAGTCCAACGAGTGCCAGAAGGCCACCGCTCTCCCTATTGGGGACTATGTCCTCCCATGTTAGGTCCGATAATGACTTGGGAACATACTCATCTTCTGTCGATAGTACAGTGATCACGTAGTCTCTTTCTGCACAAACATCCACAGCATCACAAACCTGCATAGTGATCCTAATTTCACCTTCCTCACTCCATGATTCAGGATTCCAGTCCCAGTCATTCTTGTAATTGCCATCTCCGTCGGAGTCCTTGCTTGCATCTAGATCCCATCTCACCACCAAGTCTCCAGACAGAGTCGTGTCCCTGTCGTTAGTGGAATCTCCATCCCCATCCGTGTCAATCGACGTATCAGAATCCATCCATGCCACAAGGCCGTCTTCTAAGTCCTGATCAAAAACACTGTAATTCAAGTAAACTGGATCTCCCATGTTGACGTAATCAGAAGAAATTGGTCTATCTGTCATGATCACAGGAGATTTCGAAACAATTACCTGTATAGAAGTGGTGTTCGTCTCTCCCCCTTCAAATCCATCCACTACGGTGAGAGTCACTGTATATGTGCCGGGAATCGAATATTGATGCCAAACAACTCCTCCCTCGACTGCCGGGCTCGCATCTCCGAAGTCCCAAATCCATCTAGTAATTCCATTCCATTCTGGATCTTCAATGTCCATTGAAGATTTTCCATTGAAAGCGGGATCGGAATCATAGCTACCTGATCCATCAAACTTGATGAGACTCATCGGTGAAACAAAGGCCCCTCCCCCTTCAACCCAAGGGACTTGCCAGATAACTTGCTCAACGTCCGTCGGCTCCCTATCCAATATTGTCCCATTCACATTCGGACAAGAGAAATCAATCATCGGGACTGGTAGTGGATTTTCTATTCTCAAACTAAAGGATTTCTCAGCCGAAGAAAGGCCAAGTACATCGACGACTCTTAGTGAAACCGTGTATAGTCCGGGCTCCATGAAAGTGTGACTTACAGATGTAGTATTCTCGATTATGCCAGAAAGATCCGATATGGTCCAAATGGTGGAAAGTTGGGTCGAGTCTCCATCAGGATCGAAAGAGTAACTAGTGAATGTATATGTCGTATCTACTGTCCCATCCATTGGCCTGGAGAAGACCGCAACCGGCCTCTGGTTGATCACATTAACTTGGATGGTGGCAGATGTGGAGTTTCCATCATCATCAGTGACCGTCAGGCCTATATTCTTCAGTCCCGGAGTCAGCCATCCGACTACGGGATTAGCCAAATCGGATGATAGTTGGGAGAAATCTGAGGTCATTGCCATACCGCTACCGTCAAGATTCACCCCTTCTTCAAATGACCAATCATAGCTAACTATCATTCCATCACTGTCTGTGAATAATGTCGGAAGAGTGAGTGGGGTCAGAGTGTATGTCTGAAGCTGACTATCAAAAATCTGCTGAGGAACTCTGTTTAGGACCCTGATGAAGATTGTATGCTCGACATCATGAATCCCATCGCTAACCAGGAGAGAAAGAGTGTAGATTATGCCGTCTGCACTTCCATCGACCCATGAATGACTAGATTCGTATAATCCGATCCCCGATTCTATCTCCCCATCTCCCCAGTTCCACTCAAAATAGAGCTCCTCAAGGGGGAGATTATCTGTAGTTCCGAGGGCAGAAAACATCACCTGTTGATTTGTCATCAGGATCAACTCTTCGGAAACCACTACCCCTTCTACAGAAATCTCTGGGATCGGATCACTAGTATCCTGAACATCCACAGTCCATGTCTGTGATTCGGAGTAGAAGCCCCCCTGATCCATAACAGTCAGGACCACCGGGTATGTACCAGCCTCCAAAAACCGATGCACTGGATTTTTCAGTGTAGATGAAATATTATCCCCCAAGTCCCAGAAATATGCAATAGGGGTTTCATTGTTAGAGAATGACCCGTTCTCCATTCCAAAGCCCCATTCATCATAACCAGATCCGAACATATTCACTGGGAGCCAAGTCTGAGTAGAATTTACGGAAACAGAGATCGACGCAACAGGCTCCATGTTAGCTAGTTGAATTGGCAATGAGAAAGCCTGATCCACCAAAGTCGATGTCACGTCCCTGACCTCTGCCCCAAAGGTCCACTCAGAGGTATATGGCGGAGTGAACCATATGCTCTTCTCCGTCGCAATACTATTTCCCGCTGTCACCGTGAATACTTTAGTATCCACGAGTGTATTATTTGAGAATGCATCCACAGTCACTTCGAGTATTTCGAAAAATGAATTAGAAACAACATCTAGGTCCATCTGAACACTATCGGACAGGCCATCTCCATCCCTGTCGAATCCGTCTATGGAATCTATCGATACTTCAGCAGGATCAGTTACTAGCATCGCCTGAACGGTGACAGTAGCAGTCGGATAGTCCCCACTTGTTATTCCACAAGTCGCATAATTATAATCGCAATCATCAACAGACGACTCGTACCATGTTGTCATCCAGACTTCATCAACATCAGTCCCAAAACCATGAATCAAGCCAGTAATAGAGCCAGTGACTTGATCAACCCTCATCCTGCTCATGGACCAACTTCCAGTACTGCTGTCTTTAGCGAGCAAGGCACCTTCAAACCCAAATTCAGAGGGTTGAGCCATGATATTCAGTGGTGCACCCGATCCTTGATTGAATTTGTAAGCCCTCATCCCCCATCCCTCTAGCTCTTGCAGAGGGCTCGTCCATGGATTCACCCATTGATCGTTGAATCCACTCATCTGGGCCTTGCAAATAAATGCAGAAGTGCAGGCCGAACTAAGATCTAGATTTGAGAAACCAAACGCGCCTTGTTCACTGTCTATGGATACAGCCAGTGTGAAATTGGCGAAAATATCACTCATTGTCGTTCCAATGGGCGTCGAACCGGGAGGGGGATTGGATGCAAGGTCCTCTATTGCACTTCCTCCCGTATCAGTATTGGCTACCAATGCCGATATTGATGAAGCACCTCCGAGCTTGTCCGATAGGTACATCATGAACAGGAACCCAGCGCCATAATCGGCAATTCTCTGATTCCACCATCTCACGCTCATATTGGAATTCTGCGACCACGCATTAGCATGACCCGTAAGGGTGCTGGTGACTCCAAAACATAGGTATGCGGCCATGTCAGCAGCACCCTCATCTATCCAAATAAACTCAAAGGGATCTCTCGCGTTGTGCAAGAGATGTTGGAATTCATGTGCAATTATAGTGTTCCTCCAACTGAGGTCGTCAATATCGATGAATAGTGAGTCAGTGGAAGATGAAAGCCCAGGGACGAAATATCCCCCTATCCCCCCTGCTCCGTCAATGGAGAAGACTATGATTTCTACCTGACAGTTATTGTCAACGTCTGGCGTAGACCCAAAGTAGCTAGTTACCGTGGGGAAAATCGTCGACTCCCAAGTCGAGGCAATATCATTCAGAGTCGTGGAAGGTATCACTTGGCCATCCTCAACTATTATTGCGGAGTTACTCGAAATCTTTTGTACAGTAGCAGAAATGGACCCGCCAGCAGTTGCGACGTCACTGGTGTCTCCAACACTCCATGCATTGTCACAATTTCTTGTCGCACTCCTAGAATTGAGGTATGATTGTGAGAATGGAAGGGTCAAGTCAGGATAGCCGTCAGATCTCCATTGAGATTTGAGAAATCCCGTGGCCGAATATATTGGAACTGGCGACGCGGAGAACAAATACGGCTTCCCATCCGACGCAGGATCAAACTCACTAAGGTCGCCAACAATTTGGTCTATGGCCTCGTCATTGGCATTATCTGCAAATGCCATTGGAGACAAGCTTGTCACCATCAGAAGAGCCGCTAAAATGACGGCCCTACTAGAAGAATAACGATTCGCACGACCCAACATACTCAACACTCCGTGTTGTAACTAGAATGAATCGGTTCTAAGACGTATTTTAACACCGATGGAGCATCGTTCATACATGAGTCGTACGGGGGGAGGCAGTTTAATGCTAGCCTCACTTGTGTTTTTGAGTATGATTTTACCCATTTTTCAGGCCGAATCAGTTCCCAATTCAGATACTTCGGCGGACTATGAGATCGTTTTACTGAGCGAACATTATCATGATGAAAATGCATTCACACAAGGCCTCGAGATGCACAATGGAAGTTTGTATGAGAGCACAGGCCTGTATGGCAGCTCATCTCTGAGAGAAGTCAACCCGTGGACCGGCGAGGTGATTAGATCGGTTCCTATGAATGAATCCATTTTCTCAGAGGGAATAACGGTGTATAACGAGACCATAATTATGTTAACATGGAAGAGTGAAGTGGCTTACGTTTTTGATATTGAGAACCTCTCAATTGTTTCTTCATTCAGATACCAAGGAGAGGGATGGGGGATTTGTTTTGATGGGGAATCACTCGTAATGTCCAATGGGACATCATCCATTTCAATTAGGGACCCAGAATCATTCGAAATTCTTAGAGTGGTGTCCATAACCGATGATTTCGGAAACGATATTAGTAAGATAAATGAACTCGAATGCATCAATACAATAGAAGGGCCAAGAGTTCTAGCAAACATCTGGCAAGACGATAGAATAGTTCTATTCGACCCATTAAATGGCACTTTACTAGGCGATTTTGATGCTTCATTTTTATCTGCAAATAATGGTAATGGAGTCAATAATGTCCTAAACGGAATTGCACATAAAAACTCCTCAGAATTTTGGATAACAGGGAAGAATTGGTCTTCAATGTATCTTGTTTCAATGACTAATCTTTCAGGAACAGAAGAAAATATCTGCATCTACGGTTGTGGACAAAATGAAGACTCGATTTGGACCTCCTTTGGTATGGTACTATTATTGGCGATCCTGTTTTCAGTTGCCACTTCTTACACCAAGACTAGTACGGAAGAGGGCAAGAACCATGAATCTAATAATCGACATGATGAACAGCATAATGCTGTACCATTAGGTCAGAGCGAAGGGGGTGAGTACGATTATTGATGGCCATGAAGATGAAATTGATGGAATGAATGGCTTAGAATTGTGGCTCTCAGATATCGCTACCGATTCAGCAACCAGAAACCTCGGGGCGGTAATGATTGGAATTGGCGGCTTATTGGGAATGGTAATTGGAATCATGCTCATTTCGGGTAACGTAAGTGATATCCTCTCGGGCCAGATGGAAGAGTCTGGAGGGACAGCAGATATTGACGGAATTGTAATTTCAGAACTAGTAGGTAATTCATCTGGGGGAGATGGCGTCGAAGGGGTCGAAGTTACCTTATTTGACGAAGAAGAACTGGAAGTTGGCACCTATGTTACTGACTCAAGCGGTAGATTTTCAATCAGTGATGTTCCTAGGAGGACGGTTCTACTTGAAATAGAACACCCAGGTAATGTCACAGTTCGAATTTCTTTAATCCCAGGTGACCACTCGCAAATTTCTGTCACACTAATCGAGGGCGATGGGCCTCCAATCCAACTTGATATGACAGGGGAAAGCCATCTCGATGAATCGGTTTTGATAGCAACTATATTCGCAGTCTTCGCGTTATTGACTGGTCTTGCGGGAATCGCTGGAGCTTTGGAAGCAAACAAGGGAGGGAGCTATCGTAAAACATGGTGGCTATCCTTCCTCAGTCTTTGGAGTGGAGGTATGATATTTGTAGGGCCACTTTTTACTCTTTCTGGAATGGGCCTAGTAGGCTTGTCAAGAAATCAATTCTATGACGTTTACTCGAAGGAGGATTAGTCGTGTACCTGATCACAATAGAGGGGGGCGACGGTAGTGGAAAGGGACTCGCCACCAAGGTAGTTTCGGAAGTAATGAGAAAGGAATTCCCATTCGTATCAGTCAGTGTTACTGGAGAGCCTAGGAGGGATCACCCACTTGGAAGGTTGGCCATAGACTCAGTTAGAAGGAAAACGACCACCCCGGAGAATGAAGCAGGACTCTTCGCTGCAGACAGGGTCGATCACTCACATGGGTGGATATTGCCTAGATTGGAGTCAGGAATTGGCGTAGTGAGTGAAAGGAATATCCACTCTTCTCTCGTTTACCAGGGCATTGTCGGGGGCTTGGGAGTAGAAAGAGTGGCCCATATGAACTCCGCCGCACTAGTGCCTGATCTCTGTATCTGGGTCGATTGCGACCCAAAGGTCGCGCTTAGCAGGATAAAGAGTGGGACCCTTAGGGCCCATTCAGACAAGGAGGAATACTTCGAGACTAGCGTACTCCAGGGGGAAATTCGTGAGGGCTACAGGGAATTACTTTCTGGAAGTATGGACATGCCGATCCCCTTCGATATGGGGGCAATAATAGGGCCCGTTTTGAATGAAAGCTCCGAGGACGATTTCAAAATGAAGCTCAAGTCTCTGATAAGAAATTTCATGCATTCAAGGCCCGAACCAGTCAATGTCCGTTCTGAAGAAGTCGATAAGAATCTAATCAGGTCACTGATTAAGTCATCTAGGGGTCAATCCACATTGGAAGGGCTTGGCGTAAAGCCTAGTATAAGGGAGGAAGATTGGTTGTGCGGGGAGGCTCCTTGGACGATCCTCAAAAATTTTCAAAATACCCATTCAAAAATACTGGAGAAGACGGGAGAAAACGAAAGAATAGATGTCCCAAAAAACGTATTGTCACATTCAATGTCATCAATCTGCGGTACTCTCTCTTTGATGAGATCAGCTGACATTAGAGAACTCAGGAAATCACTGGGCCCAGTTAGGTCGGTCTCAGAAAGACACACTCAGACAATTGTGAGGTATCTCAATGAAAAATTAGGATGTATCCATCAGCATAAGTCCCTAATTGGAAGGGAGGCACCACGTTCTCAGATGAAGGAAGAATACCGATCCTTTGGCCGATTAGCCATTGCTGTATGGCCTTTGAAGGAGGCCTTGGCGAAGTGGCGTAAGAAAAACCCCAGAACGCACATCAGATTCGCTATGGGCCAGATAGTAAGATCAGGAAAACACACTTCCGCACTAATTTCGACCATAGAACGAATAACAATTTTGGGTTCTGGTAGCGATCTATTCCCGGCACCTTCAAATGAAGATGAACTCATTCAATGGTGGTCTCACAGATCCGGCTGATCGATTAGTGCCAGTCTAGAATCTGCAGGAAGCACAACAGACGACGGCGAATCAAATAAGTCTGGCTTAGATGACAATGCCGAGCAGACGAACCATCCAAGGACGAATCCTGCCATGAATCCAGTAATCACCCTGACTCCATTAGTTGACTCATAGTCTGTGAGAAGTTGGGTAAACCCATCAATTGCCATGGGGATAATGCCCAAGGCCAAGAACAGGAACATCAGCCTCATCCGACTATCTGCGATGTAAACAGATTTTATGGAATCATCATCAAACACGGAAAGGAAAGAATCTCGAACTGTCCATCTATTCAAGCCCCTCAATCTGAAAAAGATGCATCCCATGAAGAATCCCAAGAATATCCCCACATCCCTGGTGCAAACAGGCATTTGATTTTCATTTATTGTCCATGACCTATCATGTTTCTGATGGCAATTAATATCTCCAAATGCATAGACGAAGCCGAACATTGGATTCAGTTCAGACCAGGAAAATGATCCTCCATGAGAAGACTGATTATGCCCTAATTTTCCATTCTCAGAGTGTTCATCATTTCCCCAGCTATCCTCGTTCATGTAATCAATAGCATTTGCTCTACCAGATAGCTCAGGAACACTACCTTCTTCCAGCATGAATGGGGATACAAAGAACATCAAAAGCAAGAAACCGGATATGAGTCCCAAGACAGAAGAAACTCTAATTTCCGATTTCCTGTCTTTTCTACCATTCTTTAGGGGTTTACTCCCGATATTCTTGGAGACATTAACTTTCACGGCACATACAGTGACCACAACTGAGCCGGCAACTAATGCAAGTGGAGAGTCTTCAACTAACCCTGCCATCAGACCTTCTTGCTGACAGAGAATACACATAACATCCCCAATAATCCATGCCAAATCAATGTATCCCTACCCTCTAACTCTTGAACGATTGCTTCTTACGGATAGCGTGACGGACATATCGGCCAAGGACGCCATATCGATTTCATTCGTAGCTGGCTCTATGGTTGGTACCATGGCAATTTTCATCTCAATTTTTGCCACCGGTCTCGAAAATCCAGATATCATTTTTTCATTGAGGGCTGGAATTGTCACTGGGTCCACGGCATTTTTGCTGATCCTTTCATTCGCTCTTTACAGGATTAGTGAAATATCCGAGGAAGGAGATTTTAGAGAAGATAGAAGAAGGGCCGAGACAGACTTCCTGAGATCTACCCTATCTCCCATAGAAGAAAGGGTTAGATTGAGGGGCTCTATTTGGGATGTGAATGAGAGGGTCAAGAGGAGTAGGGGGGTATTAGTGGTCGATTTAAGGGGACTTGACCCATCTAGTGCGGCCGCTTTATGTGAACGGTTGATTGATGGCAGGGAGAGTCTCAGGAGAGTAAAACTCAGGACAGGAATAATTGGCAAAGAATCCGACTCTAACTATGATCCAGGGATCAGGAATGCAATTCTTCAGAGATTGAAGATAGATGCAGAGAGAGTAAATTGGCAGGTAATTCAGAACTCATCATCAGTCACCCTTAGACCCATGGGAAAAGCACCAAGTCTTAGGTTATGGGCTACTAGATTCGGTATCTTTTCAATTCCTGTGACAATTGTAATGGCACTGGCATTCAGAGATCTGGCAGGATACGGACTGCAGGACCAGGGAATTTTATTCGGAGCGTCTTGCGGACTTGTAATATCTGCTTTAGCCGCAACTTACAGAGACCGTTCTTCCTAATCCCAAAGCTCGTTTAGATCATCATCCAACTCTGATACCAGCCAACCATGCATCAGATCCCCTCCCATTTCAGAGAGAGTTGAATTCAGGAAAGCGGCGATTAGTGTACTTCTGGATTCACGAGGGGACATCCCCCTGGATTCCAAATAGAACATTTGATTTTCATCAACCGGCCCACTTGCAGTTCCGTGGCCACAACCTACTACATCATGCTCTGAGACCTCCAATTCAGGAATTGAATCAGCTTGGGCTTCGCCAGATAAGAGCAGATTACTGAAAAGTTGCGCTGCATCGGCACCATTTGAGCCCCTAGATACCCGCAACATCCCTGTTCCAACTGTCTTGCTGCTTCCCCCACAAGCAGAGTTCCAGTCTAGACGACTGAATGTTTCTGGGGAGTCATGGTAAATCTCAATATGATGATCCAGACTCATCTTCCCAGCTGATAATATAGAACCAAGAACATTCAAGCTCCCCCCGGGTCCAAACATTCGATACCTTAGATCGGCCTTGGTTAATTTAGATCCTGATGACACAGTTCCCGACTTGAACTGAGAGTTTCTGGGAATGGAAACCGACTCGACCCTTAGCAGGCTCCCCCCTGTCATCTTGTTAACCAACACATCATTACAAATCGAACCTTCCCCAGTTGAACCAGTCCTCATTAGACCAAACCAGTCACAATCGCCCCTAATCAGAGTCACCATTTCGAACTCAGAGAGTTTTCCTACTTCTAGGCATAGATGAGCTGCACAGTAATCACCTTCGGCTTGTATATCTACAATAATTGGTATTGATGACCTGAATCTGGGACTGACCGACAAAGTGAACTTTGAGTTCTTTGTAACCGCCTCAAGAAAGCTCTTTGTGATAGTTTCCTCATCTGGAAGGCCTTCTGAATCAGTTTTTTGATGCAGGAGGGTTATTCCTTCGGGTATTGGACTTCCATCAATGGTCCTCAAAACAACCTTCGGCGATGAAATGTCATCAGGTATCTCCCTGACATCGCCAGTAGGATGAGTCTTCTTCCAGGAAGTATATCTCCACAAATGATCTGCCCTATCGGGCATTTCAGAAGACAAGTATACCGAAGTAGGATCCATATCCACACTCAACCTATGCTTCCTTCCATTTCCAGAGACATGAGCTTGTTCAGCTCCACTGCATATTCCATCGGAAGCTCCCTAGTGAATGGCTCGAAGAAACCGTTGACAATCATGCCAAGGGCTTCTGCTTCAGTATGCCCCCTGCTCATAAGATAGAATAACTGCTCATCTCCAACCTTTGAGACACTTGCCTCATGCTCGCAATGAGCAGTAGAGTTTGCAATCTCCATCGTCGGGTAAGTGTCGGTCCTACTCTCTTCATCTAGAATTAGGGCGTCACAGACAATATTCATTCTACAGTTTTCCGCTTTGGGCATTACTTTGGCTATGCCTCTGTATGAGCCTCTCCCGCCATCTTTGCTGATGCTTTTGGATAAAATATTGCTAGTTGTATTGGATGCCATGTGATGTACTTTAGCACCAGCATCTTGGTGTTGTCCATTCCCAGCATAAGCAACGGAGATGACCTCCGCATGAGATCCTTCGCCCTTCAAAATAACTGCAGGATATTTCATTGTGAGTTTACTCCCAATATTCCCATCCACCCATTCAATCTTTGCATTCTCATGCGCAACTCCTCTTTTGGTGACCAAATTGTATACGTTGTTGCTCCAATTTTGCACAGTGGTGTACCTTATGTGGGCGCCAGGTAGGGCTAGCAACTCTACCACCGCTGAGTGCAATGAGTCAGTTGAGTATGTTGGAGCAGTGCATCCCTCGACATAGTGAATACTACTGCCTTCATCTGCAATAATTAGAGTCCTTTCAAATTGGCCCATATTCTTTGCATTGATTCTGAAATATGCCTGAACAGGCATCTCGACATGAACTCCCTTGGGAACATAGATGAAAGATCCCCCTGACCACACCGCAGTATTGAGTGCCGAGAACTTATTGTCACTGTATGGGATGACACTGCCGAAGTACTTCTTGACTACATCCTCATGCTCCCTAAGTCCCGTATCCATGTCTAAGAAAATCACGCCTTGCTTTTCCAAGTCTTCTCGAATACTGTGGTAGACCGTCTCAGATTCGTATTGAGTAGTAACTCCAGAAAGCCATTTCTGCTCAGCTTCAGGAATTCCAAGACGATCAAACGTGTTTCTGATATCGTCTGGTACATCCTCCCATGAGCTTCCTATTCCCTCTGAGGACTTCAAGAAATAGCACACCTTGTCGAAATCTATCTCCATAAGCTCCTCGGTATTCCCCCAGGTAGGCATTGGCCTATCTACGAAGTGCCTGTATGCTTTCACCCTAATCTCAGTCATCCACTCAGGCTCATTTTTTATCTCAGAGATGTCCCTGACTACCTTTTCAGATAGTCCAAAGTCAAACCTGATTGTGGAATTCTCTGGATCATGCCATCCAGCCTTGTAGTCGCCTACAGCGTCTCTGGCGTCATTCCCCTCACTCATTCGAAAACCACCCCCTCAGCAATTTGATCTTCCAACCAATCGTACCCGTTATCTTCCAGCAGGTTTGCTAGAGAGGGCCCACCACTCGCCACAATTTTTCCTCCGATCATAATATGGACCCTATCGGGATTCACATGCTCAAGAATTCTTGAATAATGAGTGATAATCAAAGCCCCATTTTCTGTACCTCTTACGACCGAATTTATGCCTTTGGCGACAGTCCTAATTCCATCGATATCCAATCCACTGTCGGTCTCATCTAAAACAGCAAGTTTGGGTTGCAATAGCATTAGTTGAAGAATTTCAAAGCGCTTTTTCTCTCCACCGCTAAATCCGTCATTGACATATCTAGAGAGAAATGATTTCGGAATATCCAGCTCTTCCATGGCCTCGCTTAGACTCTCTCTGAAACCAGAGCCCCTTGCGGCATCTTCGCCTCTGACACTTGAAACAGATTTCCTCAGAAAGTTTCCCACTTGGAGGCCAGGGATTGATTGCGGATATTGAAATGATAGGAAAACTCCTGCTCTGGATCTTTCCCAAGGCTCCATTTCTAGGAGGCTCTCACCATTTAGAAGAATCTCTCCCTCTTCGATCTCATAAGCTGGATGCCCCATAATTACATTCGCAGTAGTAGTCTTTCCACTTCCATTTCTTCCCATTATGGCATGGATTTCCCCTTGGGGTATTCTCAAATCTATGCCTTTCAGAATCGACGTACTCTCAATTCCGACCTTCAGCCCCTTGACTTCCAGAATGGCTTCTTCATCCTTAGACATGCTACTCCTCATATCATGGCATACTTCCATCCTTTTGAATGTGTGTGGCAGACCATCGAACTTCCATTAGTACATTTCTAAAGAGGGCCCCCAATGGAACCACATGGAGTCTCCCGAACATGGAGGTGACGATCTTGTCAAATTGTATGGTTCGCAGATTGAAGATCAGATGAGGATTGAAGCTCAAAAGAGAATTGATTCCAATCATGATAAGGATGAACTTGCGAGACTCAGGGCACTCTCTTTGATAGAACTAATTGAGACAAATAATCCAGATACAATACCTGCTCTGATGTCCAGATTAGGTACAGTGAGAGCTGCATTGGATGGGCATGGAGGGGGCCTAATATTGGCTAGCTGGGAAATTTTGGAAAAAACACCACCGACCAAGCTCCTATCTTTGGTAATTGACTTAGATGGAGCCTGTGTTTCGTGTGGTGCAGCACCGGGAACTCTGAAAGGAATTCAAGATGATTTATTGATGGATGCTGAAGTTGAAAGGGTGAGATTTTCCTCAGAAATGCTAGAATGGTTCGACGAGATTCAGAAGGAATTCGTACTAAAGTTTGGAGAAGTCACCTTTATCTGAAAGAATAAGGTTTAGCATTCCAACTGCATCAGAGGATATTCCCAGGACAGTAACCTCTTCCCCGTCTATGACATTGCAATATTTTCCAGCCATGCCCGCAAGATCATATCCGCCAGCCTTACCCTTCCAAGATCCCGACCGAACAAGCTCGTCAATCGATATGTCATCCAACTCCGAGAATTCCACTGTGGCTGAATTGGTGTAGCTTTGAGCCTTCCAGCCCCCCTCTATCGCTTCTCCCTCGTGCGCAGTCCATGGCGGCAATAGTATGGATGTAGATGACCACACTCTATGCCTCCTACCTGAAAGTCTGAGCAAGATACTAGCGGCACCAAGGATATCTTCAGGTTTTCCAATAGATAATCGGTCATCATCCGGATCTTCTATCATTGTATCAGATACCAAAATCAAATCAAAACTCTTTCCTCCCTCCCTCTCAGAAATCACTTGCTCGATACAAGCATTAATCGCTTTGTGACGACAAACCTCCTCAACTTGGTTGCGAACTTCCAATCCTTGGGGGGCGTTGATCTCGGATGCCAACAATGGTCTGAAATCAACCTCTACAGCAAAACTCGAAATGTTTTGTTCAAGCCATTCAAGACGCCTCTCGGACTTGGAAGATAGCAGGATCCTTAGCATATCAAACTAGCTCAATCCTTTCTCCACAAACCGGACACTTTGATCTGCTTAATCCCGATTCAACTTCAAAGATTGCATTACAAGATTTGCACATCACCCTCCTGTTAATGCCGCTGGGAGGGGCAGGTAGGGGGGACGGAGGGACATGCATTGGAATAGGGGGCGAATAGCCGGATCCATCCCCGATTTCGGGAATATTTCCAAGTGATGACCCTGACATCGATCTGTATTCCCTCCTCTTCCTCCTCTCTGTTGAAGCTTGAGTTTCCGATATTGTGGTTTCTTCAACTAGTTCCACGTCTGAAGATTTGATTGGAATATCAGTCTCTTCAATAACATCAACTACATCCTCTTCGAGAATTACAGTCCCTGTGACTCTTTTCCGACTTCCTCCACTAGCCCACCGGAGCGCTCTAGTGGCCATAGTCAGGATTACTAACAGGCTCAGTACTATTGTGACGCCTGAAACCCCGATCAAGATCACATTGAAATTTCGCTCATCAAGTCCGGTGTAAGCCCTAACCTGATCAAGGATAGTTCCGTCTGAGGACACAGGAGAAGAGTCATCGACAAGAGCCCTGATTTGCCATCCTGTGGGCGATGTCTGTAGAATTACGGCGTCGCTATCTATTGGCGATCTGCTTGAAACTATTATTCTTCCAAGTCCCAGTCGGTCTGATATACCAATCCACCCCTCCTCAGGATTTACCATTCCGTACTGCATCTGAGGGCCACTCGGACCCACGAAGTCAAAGAACAACTGGACCCCTCTATCTGTTTCCAATAGTTTGAGATGACCGAGGCCCCTAGCGGGAGTCCTGACCTCTCCTTCCCCTATTGGGGTAAAAGAGCTATCAACAATAGTCGTAACCAATTCTGAGCCCTGATCATAACCTTCTCCCCATGATGCGACGATTATATCCTCGTCAGAAATCTGAGAAACCGATATTGAGGGAGAGAACGCATAGTCTCCAACTGCCTTTCTATAGGACCATGAAGTCTGCCCGGGGAGGCCATGGGAATACCACAGGCCCAGTCTGTCCGCCCCGGTCGTGTCATTTCTTGTGTCTTGATACAAAATATGGCCATCTTCCTCGCCCATCGCTACGGCAACAGGGTCCGTGGCTCCCGGTATTACATCCAGTCCGCCAACTACCTGGGGGTTGATTATCCAGTCAGCAGACTTAGTCGGAGATTCTGATATCGCCATAAAAACCGCAATGTTATCGTTAGATGAGCCAGTATTGATTTCATGGTGATATCCAGCAAGTAATATCTCAGGCCCTTCGATATCCATTCCAATGCCCCAGTATTTCCCATCGGATAGTAAGATCGGTTCCATTATGTCTTGAATTGGGGTCATTAGGCAGCTTGAGTCAATCGTGGTATAGCTGACTGTCTGTTGGAAGAAACCAGAATTGTCAAGGTATCTCCTTGTCCATGCAACGTGCGCTAAGCCATCATCTGATGATACAGCTACAATATCCCCCGACCATTTCTCCTCCAAGACATTAGAGCATGCAGTCAATGCCCTATTGCTACCTAGTCTGTAGAGTCTGAGATCATCATCTTTGTTCGTTATGACAACGCCTCCCTCATCGCCCAATTGAATCAATTCCACTGGCACTTCACCTGTAGTAAAGCTAGCAGTACGTGGGCCAGTAAGAGTGGTTTCGTCAACTAAGATCGAAGACTCAATCTCATTGTTCGACCAATCTAAATCCGATAGAGACGAGCCCGAGACACTAATCCGGAGGTTAATAGGGCCTGTAGAATTTTCAATGCGCGCGAACGAAATCTGTGACGAACCTTGCCCCACCACTAGGCTAACTGGGGACGAGGAAACAGTTTCCCAACCGACGGAATTTCTGATTTCCAAAGTCGCTTCAATATCCCTAGCGTCACTCGAACCCAAGTTATCCACTCTGGCAGTGATCAAAAATTGTTCATTAGGCCTCGGAACCGGAGGCTCGGTCCTGACTGCTCCCTCTCTAAATGATAAATCGACCCCTTGGGGCCTTTCCAGTACTGGAAACTCCGCAGTCTGCTCGTTGTCCCCCTCATTTATCTCGTCAATTTCATTTGTTGGATCTAAGGATACTGTAAGTGAGCGATCTCCTAGGCTGAGAGGATTCCAATACAGAACAATTTCTACTATGTCCCCGCTGCCAATACTTGGGATGACGACTTCGTCTTTCCTAGCCCCATTTTCCTTGAGATAAATGGTGACCTCAGTCGCATCTAAGTCGCCGTCATTTCTCACTTCACAACTGACTTCAAGGAACGTGTTAACATAGGTTTCAGCAATAGGTAAGCCATATTCACTAATCGTTATCCCACTTCGGAAAATAAGGTCTGGGGCAGGGGGGTCGTTATCCACTTCTACAGTCCTTCTGACCTCCTCTGAGAAAATTCCATCTCCACTCACTACCCTTACTGATATGCGGTAGAATCCATCGTTTACTGATCTAGTGTCCCAACTAACCGACCAATCTCCTGAGCTACTTCCGGATCCTCCAAATTGCTCAGCAGTCTCCCATTCATCAGTTCCCAGCCTCCATTGAATTTCTCCACCATTTACTGACTCCCATCCACCGAAAATATTCGTATTTCCCGATACCGGACTTTGCCCACTGGGGCCTCCAAGACTAACTTCAACCAAGCCGACTGGATGTTCACTTTGCTCCATTTCACTCCATACGTTGAACTCATTCCTGGCCTTCACCTTGATGATTATGTCTTCCACATCGATCTCATCCTCTGTGAATTCAGGGATGGAAAAGGGCGTCGACCAATTAAGAGTCCCCTGTACTACATGCCAGTCAACCAAAATAGCAGTCTGTCTCGGGCCTTCTTCTGGCCGATATCTATACGAGATACTGACGTTCACCTCTTCGATAGTCCCATTTGTATCGGCATCTTCATCGATGTGGCCACGAACACTATACGTTTCTCCCTCTACAAGCCATGAGTCCTCCTCAGGCGTTTCAATAATCACCCACTCCTCAGTACCTGTGGGCGGTGGAGTCGTATCATTTCCATCTCCTCCTCCATTGTTGTCGCCCAGAATTGCCTGCATCACCATTTCGCCGTCAATAATCCCAAAACCATACTGATCATTCCACCTTTCGGTGATCTCCGGAGCCGACGAACCACCTCTAGTTTCAGAGTTATTTCGTAGTATATCCTTTACTTCTTGAGGAGTCAGGTCTTCATCCATCTGCAGCATCGCCGCAATAAATCCAGCCACTGCTGGAGTCGACATACTTGTTCCTGACTTCTGAACGTAATTATCACTTGCCAATGGTTTAGCAGAGCCGGGGAGGGAAGAACTTGAGGCGGCATGCTGCGCTGACATTATGTTCGAGCCAGGCCCTACAACATCTGGCTTGAGCTCGTCCCATTCATTATCATCGCCATCATCTTCCCTAGGTCCCGAGTTAGAAAAAGATGAGATTGAGTCATCGCCTCTTTCGATACTAGCCTTGTCATCGATAGAGCCCACGGTAATGGCAGAGTCCGCCGCTCCCACTGAAGTGACTCTTCGGTACCCATCATTACCAATCGCGGCGACACAAACAATACCTGCTTCAGATGCAGCATTAACGGCCAAAGAATCCTGACTGGTTCCATTGTCTCCCGGGTCCTCTCCTCCTGCTGGATTCGAGCCACTGCCGAATGACATTGATAGAATGTCAATCCCTCTGCTAGAGTCATTATTCCCCCAATCAGTATCGACATTCTGTACTGCCCAGTTAATACCTGCCACCGTGTAGCCGGAATTGGATGCGCCTGCATCTGTCATGACTTTGATATCAACCAAATATGCGCCTGGCGCATAACCCTGATTTTCCCTATCTGGCCCCCCTGTCCCAAGAGCGATACCAGCAACGTGAGTCCCATGGCCGTCCCCATCATCAGGATCGTCTGCCCCATCATCACAATCTTGTTGATTCCATGATGTCGAATCACATCCGGCCACCCATTTAGGATCCGGTAATTCGTCCGGCTCTGCTTCATTGTCAGTGTTGTCATCAGAGAAATCATCTAACGAAAAATGCTCATTATCAACACCTGTGTCCGCTATCGCGATTACAACTCCTGAACCATCGTATCCATAATCCATCATAGTCTCTGAAAATATGTCTGAGGACCTGACTTTGGATCCCTTGGTGGCTGTATTCAGATACGGTACGAGGACATCTTGCTGCTCAACTAGAACTACTCCCTCAAGCATCAGGATATCAATTAATGAACTCACCGGGACATGCTCGACAATTATTGTGTCCAGAATGTCAACTGTTCGGAAGTAGGTCTCGAATTCATCCCACCCGTGGTTCGAAAGAACCTCCTTCAGTCGAGCTACATCTGATTCGCCGGGATGCCACGAGTAACAGACAAAAATAGCCACAGTCATTCTTCCATCAGTTCCCATAATGGCACTGGTCGAGACGGAATCTCTCTCTCCGGAAATTATCCACTGTAAACGATCATCCATCCCATTACCGTCCTTGTCATTCCAGAAGTTAAACCACCAACCCGGTTCCTGAACCGGCCATTCAACATCATTTGGAGGGAGATAAGGCGACCTGTCTTTCTCTGGACATTCTTCACTCCCGCACATCAGCGCAGGAATTTTGTCAGCGTAGCCAATGTCCGAAGAATCGCCAGACTCCGTCCCATCTTCGATTTCCCAGTCATTGCCACTCACTGCGATAGAAACATCGAGCATGAGAAGCATCAAAGAAACGAGGACTGGAGTTAGTGAAGTTGACGCTCTTGCCATGGCTCTCTTAGAGAGCCAATTGCCGACGCTGTATAATCCCAACCTGTCTATGACTCATTTTCTCGCACTATGGCCACCTTAGGTGCTTACTCGAGACCCCGCACTCTATCCATGTACGTCCATTTTCTGTGATACAGATTATTTCACCCTCGCAAGTCGGGCATAGGACATGCTCCGATAGTTCCTCAAGCCACGCTCTTCTTGTCTCAACCTCATCCCCTTCAGTTTTTAACTTCTCAAGAACCCTCGCTGCAGGCCCTTCTAACACCATGCCCTGTAATTTCCATGGGTCAATCCCAAGATCAGGAATTCTCCCTTCTGAATGTCTGCCTTCATCATCTATTGACCCCTCAATCAAATGAGGTCCCCCCTTGGCGATAGATCGTGCGAACGTGTAGGACAACAAGAACCCCCCTATGTGGGCCATATGGGCTACACTGGAACCCGCTAGGTATTGTTGGTCGTTCATTACCCATACTTCGAATCCAACGTAAACCAAGGCAATAACCCAGATGGGCCAAGGCCGGATGAAGAACAATACGGGGAACTCTACTCTGTCACTCGGCCAGCATGCCATATAAGCTCCAAGAATCCCAAACACTGCACCACTGGCCCCCACAGTTGGAATGCTGGAATTAGGATGGGTCAAAATCCATGCTATATTCCCACCTAGTAGTCCGATAAAATAGACTGCCATCCACCTCTTGCCGCCCATTCTTTGCTCCAGAGGTATGCCTACCAGTCCTATGACGAGAATATTGCCAAGAACATGGGTCCAACTGCCATGCATCCACGCGCTTGTGAACATCCTGTATGACTCAAAGGGAGATGAAGAAATCGAAGGAATGGATCCAAAAACTTCCAGTGGCCATCCAAGAAAGCCAAGTTGGATTGGAACTCCGAGAATCATCGAATTTGAGAATTGCACGAATGAAACTAGTAGAAGTGAAAGGATCGTAGCAAGAGCGACACTAGTCCCCCCTCTAACTGCTGAGATGTAAGGCAATATGCCGGCGACAACAAAGGCCAGAACTACCGAGTACTCAAACAGGCCAAGCCCCATAATCGCGCTCATGTCCCTTCCACTAGCATCTAACAAATAGCAATTATTGGGATGGAACGACTCAAACGACCGATACTACTCCGACAAGCATGACGCAGGGGCCGATGCTCGAGACGAGCAACCTTAGCGTGTCTAGGGGAACTCGGGTCGTCATCAAGAATCTAGACTTCCAGTTAAGCCAGGGGGATATCGTTTGCCTCACTGGAGAGAATGGTTCAGGAAAGACCACCATGATCGAATCTCTGATTGGAATCCTTCCTATAACCTCAGGTCAAGTGAAATGGATATCAAACGATGGGGAGCCGCTAATTGTAAGGGACCATCTGGGAACTAGGAGAAAGCCATTGCCGTTTGGATTGACTCTACAATCAGATGGAATTTGCGGCGAGGAAAAGGTCAGAGAAAGACTCGAGATTGCATTGAAAGTTTCTGGCCTCAATCTCAATCAAGATGAGATTATTACGGCCTTGGATGAATGGGGGCTATCCCACAGAAGCGAGGATAGGGTGTCGCAACTATCTGCAGGACTCAGAAGGCGCCTCGCTGTACTCTCCGGAATGGCCCCAGCGTTGTTTTGCGAAACTCCGAGGATGATATTCCTAGACGAGCCTTCTGAAGGACTAGACTCATTCTCAAGGGGTGTACTAAAGAGCTGGATATGTGAGCTCTCCGAGAAAGGTAATGCAGCTGTCATCGCGACACATGACGAGGAAATCATGTCATACTCGACAAGAATCGTGAGGGTGGAATCCGGAAAGATTTCTGAAACATCCAATTCTATCGGAAAGCAGGAATTCAAGGAAAGAAAATTTTCAACGGAAAAATCTAGTCAGACTATCTCCTCATTTTTTTCATGGGGGTTATCTATCGAGAGTAGAAACCCAATAGATACCATTGGTAAAGCCACTCCTGCTATCTTGGCCCTATTGCTGTCTTATTCGATAGTCGGAAGAACAAATGCGATGAATTCAGACTATGAATTATTTTCTGCATTAATCTTGGCCCCGGCATTCATTTCTGCCGTAGTCTCACCAGCGATGATCCTTAGATTATCCGAGCAGGATTGTGGGAAATGGTGGTCAGCGATTTGCGGTCCACAGATTCGTCCGGCGACTTCTGTTTTGGCAGCCTCAATAATCCTTCCAATACCTTTGACGTACCTCTCATGGTTCGTCCTCGAGGGATCAATCTCTGGAAATATCGACCAAGGCACGATTTACTGGCTATGGTTGCCATCATTGGTTATTATGGATATTTCATGTGCTGCAACCGCATTGCATCTGCTAGTCTCCGACTTGAGGAGGTCTAGCGCGGCCGTCGCCTCCCTTCTGTTGGTTGTTCTTATTTGGCCATTTATTCAGTTAGTCGACGCTCTTTCAATGATTCTTGATACTGGTATGACTTGGGATCTTTCAACATCTAGCCCTCTAATGTCATTGATATTCGCTAGTATAATCTCCCTGATGGTCTGGGCTGTTGCAATTTTTATTCCTGATGCCTAGAGAACAGCATTCTTGACTGTGAGGCCTCTGGCAAGTTATGATGTACCCCGACCTATCTATTAAGATAAGGAATGGAATCATAGTAACTTCAATAGGAATATTTGGAATAATAAGTACAGCACTTTTGGGCGTATTCTATGCTCCTGGAGTTGACCCAATAGCTTGGAACGCTCCGGAAGCACAGAGAATTTTCTACTGGCATGTCCCCTTTGCATGGTCATCATTCATGGCCTTCAGTATGCTATTTATCGGCGCTTTGTCATGGTATAGGAATCGATCAGAGTGGGGTTGGAGATGGGTATCAACCGGCTCAGACCTAGGCCTACTTTTCGGAGCAGGAGTGGTCACTTCAGGACCCATATGGGGCTCGGTAGAATGGGGCGTCCCTTGGGATTGGGGCGATCTAAGGCTCAACACGTTCGCTTTACTCACGGGTGTGGCGTTATTTCTCGTTCTTTCAAGGAGATCTCAGCCCGATGGCCAAGAGACAAGGGATACGCTTGCTGCAATTGGCCTGTTTGGTTTCGCCTTGGTGCCAATTACAGCAATTGCGACAACCCTGTATCAGAAAAGGCACCCAGGCATAGTTGTAGTTGACGGCGAGGGGGCGGGACTCGACCCCATGATGAGGGCTGTTCTGATGTTCGGCACTATTTCGTTCATGGTACTCTTTATTGGCCTGTCAATGCTTAGCGACTCACTTTTGAGATTAGAAGACAGAGTTGAACAAGCTAAGAGAAGGTTGGACGAGGTGAACCAATGACGGGGACCGCTGAATTGATTTTGGCTTACGCAATTATGTCTGCCATCATAGCATTCTATGTTAATCACCTGCGTTCAAGCATCGTAAAACTATCCTCAAAAATCAATGAGATTTCTATTGTCTACGAAGAGGAATAGAGTCTTATGAATATTGATCGGCATCGGGAACCCTTCTAACTGTGGGCACGGGCGCAATTGATGAGAGACATGTCTGAGGGCGAGTTCTGCATAGTTTGTGGCGGCCCCCCTCCCCTCACGTCAGAAAGAATGTGCGAAGCATGTCTAAGGGACAGGACACATTTGTCTAAGATGCCGGAAAGAATCCAGCAGGATAGGTGCTCAAAGTGTGGATTTCATGAGATTAGGGGCAGATGGTCCGAAATTGGGGCCAATGATTTAGCCGACTTGAGGATAAGGGGGAATCTCGGTGTCGAGGATAGGGCCAAGCAGGTCTCAGTAGAATTCTCCGTAGAGGAAATCGACGAAAGGACGAGTAGGCTACACGTGAATGTCTCGGGGAAAATTGAGAATTATGAGTTTTCAGATTCTCATGAGGTCCTTTTACAAACAAGTAACGCTGTGTGTCCGACCTGCACCAGAAAGGCCGGTTCCTACTTCGAGGCAGTTATGCAACTGAGGTCCGCGGGCAGGAGGCTTTCTGAATCTGAGCTGAAATCACTCAGGGGTACTCTCGACGAGATGCTTTCCGAGATGGAAGCAGATCAAATGTTCTTCATCTCCGAAGAAGGCCCAGTTACTGGGGGCTGGGATTTGAAATTGGGATCTAAAGCCATGGCTAGAAGATGGGCCAGAAACCTGGTTAGAAAATTTGGAGGAACCGTAAAGGAAACCTCAACAGTAGTAGGCGCTAATGATGGGATAGAGGTCACCAGATTGACTCTAAGCTACAGAAAACCAGCTTATGGAATCGGAGATGTGATAAGATTCAGGAAGGAGCTTTGGATTGTAGATAGCTGGCAAAAAGACGGTCCAATACTCAAGAAAATGAATAGATTCGAGAGATCCGGGGCTTCATGGAGAGACATGGAGGGTTCTGTGGTCATTTGTCCAGAGAGTGAGCAATTCACGGTTGAAATACTGAATAGGGACAGCTCGGCAGTTGAAGTCATGGAGCCCCTGGATTACAAAGTAGTCACTGTGGCATTGCCATATGACGATGATGCTAAATCTAAGTCTATGCGCATTGGATTCATACAGGGCGAGTGGTTAGCCATACCATCAAGGAGGAGTTGAGAATGCCTACTAGTTCACTCAGTTCATTGGAAGAATCTCTCGACGAAGAGGGCATGTGCGAGTTTACCAGATCTTTCGTCGATGACCTTGAGGCCGCTATATGCATGAAGATCGATCTGTCTCCAGACTCTGACTGGACCGGTGTATTGTTCCTTGGAATGGGGGGGTCTGGGTCTTCTGGTAGATTCCTGAAAACTATCTCGGACGAAGAAGGAGGGCTTCCATTTGTCGTGTGGACAGATTATGGACTGCCTAATTGGTGGGGTCCAGATTGGCTAATCATCGCAACTTCATACTCTGGAAATACGGAAGAGACATTGGACGGGGTCAAGGAAGCATTGGAATCTGGAGGCACCGTTATAGGAATATCTTCTGGAGGTAGGATGCCTGAGGTTTTAGGCGCATATCAGGGAACTATGCACATTTCAATACCCAGTGGGCAGATGCCTAGGTCCGCATTTGGACACATATTAGGGTCACAACTAGCGGTATGTTGGTCATTGGGAATTCTTAATCGCCCATCCGAAGAAGAAATAATAAGAATGATCTCCAGATTAAGGGAGTCATCAAAGAAGCTAGATTTTGTTGGCGGGAATGGCATGTCCGAGACTCTATCGAGGAATCTAGTTGATATGGAGATAGGAATAGTGTGCCCAAGTATACTAGAAGCTCCAGCTTACAGGCTCACTTGTCAGATCAACGAGAACTCAGAGGCCTTTGCAAAATACTCCGTGGTTCCAGAGATGAATCATAATGAGATAGTTGCATGGTATAATGAATCGAAGATTGATAGGGCACTCATCATCATGCTTTGTGAAGGCATGGATGACAGAACCGATTCTAGAATCTCATGGATGGAGGAAAATTTGGATAGAAAAAATGTTTGGAAAATATTCTGCGAGGGAGGCACCCTTCTAGAAAGAATGGTTTACGCAGCTCATTTGTCTGATTGGGTATCAATTTCCTTGGCTCTAATTAGGGGCGTCAATCCAACTTCGATGGACCCTATTCCCGAGCTAAAGAAGCATCTTTCTGATATTCAGTAGATTGGCCCTAACACGAGCCTTGGGTCTGGATATTTTATGAGGGCCTCCAAACGATCCCCGGGTGAAACAACCCCTGGCATATCATGCGTCCCCGGGTCAAACAGGGATAACTGAAAATGAAGATGGGACTCCCAGCCACCATTCTCATGTCTATCGCCCATCCATCCTATCACCTCTCCTCTTGAGATTTTCTCGCCGACACCTTTCCCCTCGATGGAACTGGAACTGAGATGGCCATAGAGTGCCCAAACCGGTGTGCCGTCCACCAGATGCTTAGTAACGATCACATTTCCATAATCTCCATCATCAGGATTGTATCCGAAGTAGGCTATCTCTCCCTCCTCAAATGCCATACAAGGAGTTCCAACAGGGGCGCCAATATCGACTCCAATGTGTAGAAATCTTCCATCAGAGAAAAGTTCTGTTGAGTACATTCCGGGACGTAATTCATCATATCTGCCAATATCAAATTCATATTCCGAAGGAGTATAATCTCCTGTAGTGAAGTCTCTGACTTCATACTCATCCGGAAGGAATACTACTGGGTGGTAGCTCCCTGTTTGCCACTCAATCATGCATGTACGAGAAGGCTACTGTACATCATCCTACTCTTCCGTATCAAGCACCGAGGGCTCACGAATACTCTCACTAATCTTCTTGGGCTCCCTCAGGGACTTTGGAAGATTTGTAGCGATATCAAGCTCCTCAAGACGTCGTCCCTGTGGAAGAACGTTGGTTTCCCAAGAACCGACTGCTTTGTTGTAAAAGTCCGTAGCTTTGTCCAACCCCTCTCCGACCTTCGAGAAATGTTCCGACCATACTGCCATTCGCTTGTAAAATTCTTGAGCGACTTCTACCACATCCTTAGCCTCCTCGGCAAATCTTACCTGTTGCCAATACAGAGCAGCGGTGCGTAGAAGGGCAATCAAGGAAGCTGGAGATGTAATCACCACGCCTCTGTCCATTGCGTCGGAATGTAATGACGGATCGACTTCGAATGCAACAGAGATTAAAGCCTCAGAGGGGACAAACATGACAACGAAATCAGCCCTGCCATTGACCTTTGAGAGATACTCCTTCCTAGTAAGATCCGTCACGCGTTCGCGCATCGCTTTAGCATGTTGAACTAGCTTAGCCTTTCTTGCATCTCCTTCTTCTAGCTCCAACGCTTCCAAATAGTGCTTTCCACTAGTTTTTGCATCGATGGGTATCGCACCGTCGCCGGGCAATCTGACGACCATATCTGGAATCAATCCCCCTGCACCTTTCTGCTCAAGGAAATCGGTGTGTTTGGTCATTCCAGCCATTTCCAGAAGGTTCCGAAGTGCAACTTCTCCCCAATCTCCCCGAACATTTGAGCTCTTTCGCAAGGCGGTCGACAAGTTTGAGGCTTCGGTGCCTAGCTTATCTGCCCGATCCCCCAAAGTCTCAATCTGTCGCTTTATGCCGGCATATGCCCCAATTCTCTCCTTCTCTAGATCCTTGGAGAATTTTTCTAAGTCCTCGAGAGACTTACTCATCGGGGCGAGAAGAGATTCAATTTCATTTCGTCGAGCCACATGATCTTTCTCAGCTTCAGCATTTACCTTCCCAAGGCGAGCTTCTGCAAGCTTGAGAAAGTCTTCAGAGTTCTGTCGAGTGACTCGCGAAGCGACGCTTTCCATTTGCGTAGCCATTAATTCACGACCATTTTCTATGGCAGCCAATCTCTCCTCGGATCTAATCACTTCAGTCTTGGCCTTCTGAGAAGCAGCTAGCCAGCCGACAACGATTCCCAGAGCAATGAATAACAGGCTCATGAGCTCGTTCATGGAATTCGTTTGCGGCGGGGGTACTTGAAGTATTCATTGAATTAGAAACACCCTTTCATATCCTGAACCCTAGACGGGCAAGTATGAGCACTCTGGGCAGGGTGAAGTGTGCTGTCTTGGGCGCACGGGGTCTAGTCGCTCAAAGATTGTTACAGAGGCTGGCAGGACACCATTGGTTTGTCCCTGTCTGTGTGGTCGGATCTCCTGAGTCGAATGGCAAGAAAATTACCGATCTTCCATGGAGCTTCAGCGGACCAAGGCCATCTTTTCCTGAACTCAAAGTAATTGGAATTGGCCAAAATGATGAACTGGCCAACCATCTTATTTCAGAAGGAGTCAGGATAGTCTTCTCGGCTCTTCCAGACTCCCCTGCGTCATATATTGAGGAGGAATTGGCAATGGCGGGATTGGTAGTAATTAGCCACTCTACCATCCACAGGCACTCTGAGGAAGTCCCTCTGATTGTTCCAGAGGTTAACAATGACCATCTGAAGCTTATCGATTTTCAGCTGGAGTATGGCCAAGGGATGCTAGTCTCATGCTCTAATTGCATGGTGGTCCCTCTGGCGATATCAATCGCCCCCCTAGTTCGGGGCATTCCTGCTGAGAGAATAATGATCTCTACAGAACAGTCCCTTTCAGGAGGAGGTAGAACTATGTTAGAGAATTCCAGGAAGGAAATCTTCCCCGATGCAAAAATTCCAGGGGAATCATTGAGTGTGGAAAGCGAATTGAAGAGGATTTTAGGGGATTTTGATGGATTGGTGGTGGAACCGACCAAGATATCAGTTGAAGCTGAATGCAAAAGAGTAAGAAGAGAGTTCGGCCATTCTGCCTCAGTTACAGTTTATTTCAGCCAGAATGTAAGTGCGCACCAAGTAATGGACATATGGTCAGATTTTCAGACTCCAATCCAACATCTAGACCTTCCTTCCAGCGGTAAGTCACCAATAAGATTCGTTTCAGACATAGAGGGGGCTATCGACAAGCCTCAGAAATTAGAACATACTACTACACAGCAGTCTCTGCAGAGTTACATGGAGGTCAATATCGGCAACATTCAGGTATCTGGTAATGTCGTCAGTTTCGATGTTATTTCGGACAACACCATTAGAGGGGCTGCAGGAAATAGTGTACTTTTGGCTGAGATGATGCTGGCCCAAGGAATAATTCATGACTCATCCTCCGCACTTCATCTAGGGCAGGTATCCAATAAGCATAATCAATAATCGCCCACCTAGCAAGCATGTGAGGTTACGGAGACTTGCGATCACCCTCTCTAAGCTAGACCTAAATGAGAATCCTGATTCTTCACTCGAACAGTATTTTACTCCGGGGGAAATCGCTTCAAGATGGCTATCTGACATCAGGGCGTTTGGCGATATTTCGCCTGGGTGCAGAATAGCAGATTTGGGAGCAGGAAATGGGATTCTAGGAATTGGCGCTGCAATTATGGGCGCAGGTTTTGTCACCTTCATCGATGTTGATCAAGAAATGTGCAAACTGATTGCAAAAAATTCTGAGAGCACTCTCCAAGCTGGAAGTTACGAAATTATGAATATCGAGATAGGGAAAGAAGACCCCGATCTAAGTAATATTGACTTGGTCATATCAAATCCTCCATGGGGGCGTCAAACTGAAGGTGCAGATTCCCATTTCTTGGATTTAATTTCGACTTTAGGGGTGACTGCCCATTTGATGCACAGCTCCGATGCTCAACACATAAAAAATAGATTTGAGAATATGGGGTGGAATGTCGAGAAGTACGGCGAGGCCGATTTCCCGATTCCCGCATCTTACGCTCATCACAAGAAGACAAGAGGGTCAACAAGGGCTGGTTTTTGGAGATTATCTCCTCCGTAGGGCTCCGTACCGTTGATAGGTGGTCGGCCGGTCGCCATGCCAATGTCAGCGACGGTTGGAGACCAAGTTACACCCGGGGCCACAGTAATTGTCCCAAAAGGATCCTCGGCCGGGAACGGTATCATCGAGGTCAATGGGCGATCTATCTCAACCCTGACTGGGGTTGTTGTCGATGGCAATGGCAGCATCTCCATCGAGCCTTCCAGACTACCGATTAACTCTCCTCAAGTTGACGATATCGTAATTGGCCAGGTCACCAGGCTGAATGAGAATGTAGCAGAAATAAGAATCCTCAATATAGAAAGTAAGGATGGAGGTCACAGGGACCTCCCAGCATTGAACCTCTTCGCAGACATCCATGTCTCTGAAGTGGTGGATAGATTCATCCCTGCTCCGGGGGATGCAATGAGGATGAGGGATATTGTCAGGGCCAAGATAATCAAGGATGATCCTATCCTAAAGGCCTCAACCAAAGGAAACAAATCACTAGGTGTATTATCTGCGTCATGTCCAGCTTGTGGATTCATCCTAGATGTTTCAGATAAGAAAATCGATTTCAATGTAGAATGTTCGAGATGTGACTACACTGCATATAGGGTATTATCAGATGGATTCGGCCATGGCCATGAGACAGGGTTCGGGCTCGATAAATTGAATCGTGCAGGGGAGCGATGGTCTCCAGAGGCTGAATCCAATCTCAGCCACGATGGATCTAGGCCTTACCTGTCACCTCTCGCTGATTTCCGCAGGGGGGCCAGTCATGAGATTCCAGCTAGGGTTGCTTCCATGAGGTCCTCGGGAAGAGGTGGCTCTAGGGGCCCCAGTCGACCTAAGAGGGAGATGCACGAAACCGTCTGTACCCTCTGTGGGGAGAAAACCAAAGTCCCATTCAAGCCCACCCCTGGTAAACCAATTAGGTGTAGGGACTGCATGGACAAGGTAAAGCAAGGCAAGGCAACCAGGGAGGAGCTATCTAAGGAGAGAGAGGCCATCTCCAAGATGAGAAGTAAGCTCGAAGAGTCCATGGGCATGAAACTATTCATTGGGAGACTTCCATATGAATTTTCAGAGGATGACCTATCAGAGGTATTCTCCAAATACGGCAAGATTGAATCAGTACATCTTGCTAAAGACAAGGATTCTGGAAAGTCCAAGGGCTTCGCTTTCATAACATTCCAATCCCGAAAAGAAGGCTCCGGAGCAATCAAAGCAATGAATGGCTCAGAGATCAATGGAAGGAAGATCGTAGTAGAGGAATCATCTCCAAACGGCTCCGGAAGGGATAGGGGCAAATCTAGAAGGCAGTCGAAGCGGTGAAGGCTAGGCACTCGACCGCATATACATGGACGAGTCAGGCGGTTGGCTCGTAATCGATGGTTACGAGGATGAGCCTGCGGCATTCGGAGTTCCAAATTATGTGGGGTTTCATGTAAGATATATCTGCGGAGTGTTAGAGGAGAGGGCCATTGAATACACGTACATGACAGTTGATCAATGGAGAAGGTCATACAAATCCAAGCTAGAGACTTCAGATGGAAGAAGCTCAATCAGGAATGAGATGAAGAATTTAGAGGGGGCCATCATCCTTGCTGGCGCCGTGGTCCCAGGGAAATACATTAGAGGGACCCCAATTAGTCTGAGGGAAGTAGACGCAATACTTTCTTCCATCCCCTCAATCGTTCCAGTACTATGTGGGGGATGGGCAATCAGACATTGGAGACAGTCCGGTTGGATTTCTCCAAGAAAGAACCTTTTCTGCACAGTAAAAGATACCGACGCCACCCTAAACCACTTCCTCTCGACAGGAATTTGGTCACATACGAAGAGAACATCGGACCAATGGTCAAAATGGGCTTTGAAAGGAGCAGGATCAAAGGCAGTAACTGATCATCCCGACATAACATCTCATGGCGGTGTGCGCGGCCCCCTGATATACGAAATCGAGCTTTACCAAGGCTGTGTCAGATTCAAGAGAGGGTGTAAATTCTGCATAGAGCCCAAGAAGGGGCTCCCTCTCTGGAGGGAAGAATCCGACGTCATTAAGGAGATAAACGCAGCAATAGACTCAGGAGTGGTCAATGTAAGAATCGGCGGGGCTACCGATATCTACACCTATCGTGCCGAAGGGGTCGAGGATTTGGAGTACCCAATTCCCAATCCAGAGCCCATTTCAAAGGTACTAAACAGCGCAAGAGAAAATGAGTCACTCGAAATATTGCATGTGGATAATGCAAATCCCTCAATTATTGCTCAGAACATCGAGCCTTCAACAGAAATTACCAAACAGCTCGTCTCTAATCTTTCAGACGGTGCGGTGCTTTCTTTCGGTTTGGAATCAGCAGATCCGGAAGTTCATCATGCTAATTGGCTCAATTGCGACCCGATGCAGCTGAAAACTGCCATAAGGCACATCAATGAATATGGAAGGGAGAGGGGCCCAAGGGGCCTGCCCAAACTCTTGCCAGGACTCAATTTCATTGCTGGTCTGAACGGTGAGTCCCGGGTCACATACGACCTCAATCTTCAGCTTCTAAGACAAATTAAGTCAGAAGGACTATGGCTTAGAAGAATAAATATCAGACAAGTCGAAGGCAAGGGATTTCAGGATATTCCAGAGACTGAATTCAGGAGTTTCAAAGAATCTGTAAGGGAGGAAATCGACAGGCCAATGCTCAAGGAAATCGCCCCTGTAGGTACTAAACTTTCAGCAGTATGGTGGGAATCTAGAGAGGGCAGGATTAGACTGCCTGAACACGTTCTGGATAAGAAATTCACACAGCCATCCATTCGTGGTTCTCCAGGAGTAACATTTGGGAGACAGATTGGGGCATATCCATTACTAGTGGGGGTGCCATATGCCATACCGCTGGAGACAGAATCCGATATTTTAGTCACATCTCATGGGATGAGGAGTATATCGGGCATTGAGTGTGGGATAGATATCAATTCTGCCACAAGGAACCAGTTGGAAGCCCTCCCTGGAATAGGCGCGAAGTCCTCTTGGAGGATTGTCAGCACCAGGGCAATTAGGATTAGGAATGGCCAAGGTCATTTCGATTCCGTCGAAGAAGCATTCTCTGAATCCGAATTGGAGATGCCCCCGTTTGCGTCAGAGGTATTCGTAACGACCCACTGAAGTACAATTGGTAGGAATAGTCATATTGTCTTCAGTGGCGCTAAATATCGAGAGAGACAGATGCGAGTATCTGTTCATCGAAAATGGAGCTGATTTTTTGGGGGATTCTGTGACAAAATCTAGAATAATAATAATTGGTACTCTGTTCATGCTCATTCTTATGGCAGTACCAGAGACAGCCTTCGCTTACAGTTCAGGAAAAACCGGTTCCACCGATGGTTGTGGGGCCGGATCATGCCATTCCTCAACCACTCCCTCAGTCACTCCTAGTCTCACTGGATTGCCTTCGAGCGGATATGATCCAGGAGTCACATACTCTCTGACGGCCTCTGCATCAGGCGGTCCAAGTGGTACTAAAGGGGGATTCAATCTAGACTCCAACCTAGGATCCTTCACCAATCCAGGTTCTAATGCGAGAATTTCCTCTGGAGAGGTCACACATTCAAATTCCAACTCACGTTCATGGTCAGTGGACTGGATCGCCCCTTCATCGGGGTCGGGAGATGTAGTATTCTACATGGCAGTGAATCTAGTTAACGGAGACGGGGGGGCCTCTGGAGACTCGTGGGGGGCTGATTCATGGACTATCTCGGAAGCTACTTCTTCTCCCGTGACCGGTCCAGAGGTGAATAAATTAGGCCTAAACCAGCCAGGTTCAGATAGAGGCTCAGTATTCAGTTACTCATCCTTGGAAATTCATTCGGATTCTCCAAGTATAGTTTTGTCTAACGGTAGCATTGTCACATTCAATAGCACCGGAGTACCAGTGATAACAGGAGACGATGTAATTTCGAAAGCAGGCCCCTGCTCGATTCTATACAACAGGACACTAAGATGCAGCGGTACGAATAACTATGGCCAGCTAGGGATCGGCTCAAATTCGCTATCCAATGGGTCGGTGGACTTCGGAACTAGGACACCAGTGGCCATATCCGACGGAAACAATCACAATTGCGCCATTCTTGATGATGCTTCGGTTAGATGCTGGGGGAGGAACAATCATGGCCAACTTGGCGATGGATCGAACACAAATAGGAACTATCCAGTTTCTGTGGACCTCGGGGTAGGTAGGACGGCGACATCAATATCTGCAGGCAATGACTTCAGTTGCGCAGTCTTGGATAATGGGGCTGTGAAGTGTTGGGGTTTCAATGGCTACGGAAATCTGGGAGACGGCTCAACAATCAGTTCAAATTCCCCCGTTGTTGCTAACCACTCCACCGGAATGATGGCCTCATCAATCTCTACTACGGGGTATAGTACATGCGCCATCTTCGAAAATGGATCAATTAGCTGCTGGGGGAAGTCCTACACCGTTTCCACGCTCAATGGGCAAGTCACTGAAGACTCCGTGCTAATCCAGATACCTTCCGATAGATCAGCTGTGGATATCGATGGAAAATACTGGCACACATGCGCCCTCCTGGACAATGGATCGATTAGCTGCTGGGGTGTAAATACCCACGGACAATGGGGAGACGGCACTTGTAGCGCTAGCACCAATGCATGCTCAGGAGCAGATGGAAACGTCCCTTCGTATGCCCTAATGCCTTCAAATGCGATAGCAATAGCTACTGGGCCACAATCCACATGTGCAATTAACCAGAGCTATTCTCTATTTTGCTGGGGCGGCCAATCGGGGGAATTTGATGGATCGTCAGATAATATTCTGATACCATATCTGATGAACTTCAACAACACCACTCTGGGAGAATCAGTCGCATTTTCAGATCAAGATTTGGACGGAGATGGAATACGTAACGTCTTAGATTTGAATGTCACCAATGATTCAGATGGCGATGGCTTCAACTCTTCTGTGGACGATTTCCCGAACAATCCCGCGAGATGGAACAACTGCCCCGAAGGGCAATGGGGCAGACTGTCATGTTATCTGTCCCCTTCGGGCCATTATTCTCTAGAAGGGGCACTATTTCACGAAGCTTGTTTAGCAGGAACATACCAACCAGAGCAAGGGCAGAGCATATGCTATCAATCATCTAGTGGATATTTTGTTCCATCTTCGGGCTCTGCCAATCAGCAACATTGCGATCCGGGCTACTACCAACCCTCTTTGGCTCAGGCCTCATGTATCCAATCTCCTGTCGGGAATTACACAAATGGACAGTACGGCGATGCAGATAGTGTAATCCCGACCCCTCTCCAGTCCCGAAGCTCCACATACGTGGGACAGATTGGAAATCTGAGTTGGTCCAATGATACCGGCGACTCATTTTCAATTTTCGTACCGAGGGATTACGGCCTTTTCCTGGAACTTACCTCTCCCTCGAATTTTTCACTCAGTATATCTGACGCATCTTCAGTACCGCTGGCAACCTCCAATTTTTCAACCTCAGGCGGAAACATTGCTTCTGTCAGCACAAACGGAACGACATTCACGAATTCATCGAATGTCGTCATCTCTATCACCAATAATAATTCATCAACAGGGAGCTACACTATGTTAGTGGGTCTTTTCTCTACTCTAGACTCTTCATTACTCGGCAATCAGTCCGAGGTTATCGATGCCGAGATTCAAATTGGCTTCTTCCAGTGCAGAGTTGGAACCTATCAGGGCAAAACTGGCAGAGCGAGCTGTGATTTGGCATCTCCCGGAAGATATGTCTCTACCGCCGGAGCAACATCTGAGGACTTATGCGTCCCGGGAACTTATCAGCCCCTATCTGGACAATCGTCTTGCTTATCGGCCAATCAAGGAAATTATGTGCCTCAGTATGGAGCTTCCTTCGAGACTCCCGCATCTCCCGGGAATTATGTCGCCAATTCAGGGGCATCCTCCCAGACCCAATGCTCCCCTGGAAATTATCAACCCTCATCCGGACAAAATAACTGTCTGGTTGCAGATCCCGGGTTCTACGTACTGGTATCGGGATCAACTAATCAGACCGCTTGTAATCCCGGGACGTATCAACCATCAAGTGGCTCCACCAACTGTATTGACGTATCTCCCGGGCATTACGCGGCAAATTACAACTCCACTTCTCAAACTCCTTGTTCTGCGGGTTACTATCAGCCATTATCTGCCCAGTCTTCGTGCCTTTCCGCAAGTCCAGGGCACTATGTCCCAGGGACCGCTAGTATAGCTCAAATTGGATGTGATCCAGGGTTCTATCAACCTCTTTCAAATCAGACGTTCTGTCTGCAGGCAACACCTGGCCATCATGTGCCCACTAACTCTTCTGCAGAGCAAATTCCCTGTCAAGCAGGTACCTATCAGCCCTCTTATGGGGCAATAGAATGCTTCAATGCATCTGGAGGGCACTATGTTGATTTGCCCGGCTCAATCTCAGAAATTCCCTGTCCGGCAGGCACTTACAACCCATTGGAGTCCGCCAACAGCTCGTCATTCTGTATCGATGCAGACCCCGGCCACGCAGTCCCAACAAATGGGTCTTCCACGCAGACTCCATGCACTGAAGGCAATTATCAACCATCATTCGGCCAGGTTTCCTGCATCCCAGCTTCACCGGGGTACTTTGTTGATTCAGAGGGGGCTTCATCGGAAACACCTTGTTCACCCGGATTTTGGGGCAATCAGGCAGGTCTCTCTGAGTGTATGGAAGCTAGTCCAGGATATTACACAGATCAGAATGCCTCGACATCCCAAATCCCCTGCCAATTAGGGACATATAATCCTCAACCAGCCGGAAACAGCTCTTCTTCCTGCATTGAAGCAGATCCAGGATATTTTTCTTCGATATTGGGTGCATCTTCTCAGACCCCGTGTTCTCTTGGAGAGTATCAACCATCTCCGGGACAAGTTTCCTGTATGGGCACCGATCCCGGTTTCTATACGGATTTAATTGGCTCAGTGAATCAGATAGAGTGTCAGCCGGGACAATATCAGCCGCTGCCGAGCCAGGAGGATTGCATAGCCGCAGACCCGGGTTTCTATGTAGATGCGCCTATGTCGACCAGCCAGACTCCATGTCCAATAGGTACCTACAATCCAATTGACTCAGCATCCGACCAATCATCATGTCTGGAGTCAGATGAGGGCCACTATGTCTCCTCCCAGGGGTCCTCTGCCCAATCTCCATGTTTAGCTGGGTCCTTCCAAAATCAGACTCGTCAAGCCTCGTGCATAGATGCCGATCCGGGTTTCTATGTCTCACTAAATGCCTCTCCAAATCAGAGTGCCTGTGCTCCCGGTGAATACCAGTCTTCGCCCGGCCAATCATCCTGTCTGCTCTCAGATCCAGGATATTTTTCCTCGGGAACAGCTTCCTCGTCACAAGAAGTCTGTCAGCCAGGAACCTATCAGCCCACTCCCGGACAAACATCATGCCTAGATACCGATCCGGGATATTTCGCCCCCAATTCAGGTCAATCGGAGCAAACTGCCGCACCTCTTGATGAGTATGTTCCAAGCTCAAAAAGCTCGTCTACCGAACCATGTCCCGACAAAACCATAACTATCTCATCTGCAGCTATTTCAATCGATGATTGTCTTCTTGATTCGGACGGAGACAGGATACATGACGAAGCTGATCAAGATGACGACGGAGATGGAATCAACGATTTACAGGATAGTTGCCCCTTGGGGCTAACTGATTGGTCTAGCGATGCTAATTCGGATAATGACTCAGATGGGTGCAAGGACTCAGACGAGGACGAAGATGATGATAACGATGGATTCCCGGATCTGCAAGATGACCTTCCGCTAGATAGTACAGAGTGGTCAGATAACGACTTGGATGGAATAGGGGATAATTCTGATACCGATGACGACAACGATGGATCTCCAGATCTCCAGGAAGAGCAAAGAAATACCAGTTCTACCGACCCAGACTCAGATGATGATGGATTTTTGGATGGTTTAGACGACTTCCCACTCGATCCCAACGAGTGGGTTGACTCCGATATGGACGGAGTAGGTGATAATGGAGATGCTTTCCCTAATGATCCAGACAGATATGTCGAAGAAGACGAAGTTTCAATGCTAATGTTTGTTGCACTATTCTCTATTGTGATTATTATGGGTCTTGGCGGACTGTTATTTATTAGAAAGAGAGGGGATGAAGAAGAAATTTCGCATCTATCAAATTCTGTAAAAGAAGGAGTCGAATACAATGATAAGAGCACCACAATATATTCTAGCGTATCAGTTCCAAATTCTACATCCCTGTCCAAGGATATCCTAGATGAGAAAAAGCCAATCACAGCACCAAGCGATGCCAAAATGAATGATAACGGACAATTGGTTTGGGTAGATAACTCGGGCAAGGTTTACTGTCAAAATCCTGATGGCTCAATACTGTCCTTCGATCAAGTATCTGGATTATGGGGGCCAATCGACAATTAGAATTGGATCAGATTAGCTCCCCATGCTAATCCTCCTCCAAAGGCAACAGTGACCACGAGGCTGCCCTCAACTATCATACCATCCTCCATGGCCTCATGCATCGCAATAGGGACGCTGGCACCAGCAGTATTTCCATATTTGTGGAGGTTGGTGAATGTCTTACTCATGGGTAATCCTAGATTTTCCATACCGGCCTTGATGATGTTGATATTTGCCTGATGCGGTATTATCAGGTCCACATCCTCAATACTCTTCCCATACCTCTCCAGGACCCCTAGTACGGCCTGTGGGAACGCCTCAATTGCAAATGTCCAAACGGCCCTACCATCCATGTGGAAATATTGCATTCCATCTTCGAATCCCTCACTTGGTATTGGGACCCTGACTCCACCAGCAGGAATCTCGATTACTTGGGCCCCCGACCCATCACTCATCAGCCAAGATCCAATCACGCCCTTGCCTTCTGGGACCTCTGAGAGGACGACCGCTCCCGCACCATCGCCGAACAGAACGCATGTTGACCTATCTTCCCAATTTAAGATTCTAGAATAAATTTCCGAGCCAATTACTAGAACATTCTCATATCCATTAGTTCCTACGAACCTGGAACCGATGTCCAAAGCATGAACCCATCCAGCACAAACTGCATTTACATCAAAAGCGCCACAGTCTGTGCAACCGAGCTTATGTTGAACTATTCCGGCAGTAGAAGACAGAGGGACATCAGGGGACGAAGTTGCCAGAATTATCAAGTCAATGTCAGAGGGGGAAAGTCCAGAGTTTCTTAGGGCGACCTTTGACGCCTCAACCGCCAAGTCAGACGTGCATACCGAAGGATCGGCAATCCTCCTCCTCTTCATCCCTGTTTTAGTTGAAATCCATTCGTCACTGGTATCCACAATTTTTGACCAATCTTCATTCGACATTTCCTTGGGCGGGACATAAGACCCAACTCCGATGATGCCAACTGGTGCCATGGTTATTCCAACGGACCATCGCCAAGACTTACAGTCTTGCCCCTCATTCATGCTTCAGACACACGTTAAGTGGCTCCGAGAAGAACCCCAGGCTCCATCGCCCTCCTTCTCTGCCGATGCCACTGTCCTTGACTCCTCCAAATGGCACTCTAAGGTCCCTATGGAGCCAGGTATTCACCCAAACCATTCCCGTGTGGATCATGCCTGCAACCCTCTCTCCCTTCTCTAGATCACTAGTCCATACGCTACCAGCGAGACCATATCTGGTATTATTCGCTATTTCTACGGCTCGCGCTTCGCCTTCGAAGCGATGAATCGTTACAACAGGGCCAAAGATTTCCTCGGTGGAGCATCTTGAATCAGGGTCAAGGCCAGCGACCACTGTTGGAGCCAACCAGTTCCCTTCGGACAGCTCCTTAGGGATACATGGTGCTCCCCCTGTGAGGATTTCCCCTCCTTCTTCTATCGCTAGGGAAATGTATCCCTCAACCTTCTTCAGATGCTCCTTTGATATCAGGGCACCGAGTTGTGTAGAGTCGTTCATTGGATCCCCAATCACCATAGATTCCACCGAATCGACGAAAAGTTCTACAAACTCATCATAAATTGAGTCTTCAACAAGAATCCTTGAGCCGCAGAGACAAACTTGTCCCTGATTCAGAAAGGCAGCCCTTGTTACTCCCTCTACGGTTTTCTCCATATCGCAATCGGAGAAAACAATACTGGCGTTCTTGCCACCTAGCTCCAAACTCAATTTCTTGAATTTGGGAGATGCAGATAGCGCTACCTTCGACCCAGTTTCGGTACCGCCTGTGAATGAGACCAAGTCCACGTCGGAATGGCCAGTAAGTGAGGATCCAGCGACACCATCCCCATGAACCAGATTTACCACTCCTGGGGGGAGGCCCACCTCGTCGACCACTTTCATGAGCAAGTCGGCAGTTAGTGGAGTCATCTCACTAGGTTTGCACACTACCGTATTTCCCATCCCTATCGCTGGAGCTACCTTCCAAGATAGCAGGTACAATGGCAGATTCCAAGGGGTGATCAAAGCCCCGACTCCAACAGGTTTGAGCTTCACAATATTAGTCGCATCTTCCATTTCGAAAACTTCTTCGTCTAAGTTTCTAATCAATTCCGAGAAGAATCTGAAGTTTGAGACAGACCTTTTTGCATCTACCGATCTAGATAGAGAAATCGGTTTTCCAGTATCCAAGCTCTCCAAATAGGCTATTTCTTCAAATTTACTTTCAAGGCAGTCGGCGATTTTTTCTAGCCACCCAGCTCTTTCTAATGGTTCTAGTCCGCTCCATTGTGGTAGCGCGGCCACCGCTGCAGATACCGCATTACCCACATCCCTTTCATCCGATAAGGGAATGGACCCGATAACATCTCCAGTAGATGGAGATAAATTGTCCATCCAATGATCTGATTCGGGTTCGATGAACTCTCCATGGATGTAGTTCAGGACCTTCATCAGGAACCCTCATTGGAAAACGGATTACTACGAGTCATTCCCTCGGAATACTCCTTCCAATCCATTGAGAATCTATCCCTGTCTGGATCCCATTCATCCCAGGTAACGACTTCCTCAAGAGCCTCTCTCATTATGTCAGGAACAATTCCAGGGACAATGAACGCCTTCTGCCTATGAAGAGGATATGGATTCCTAAGATCAATCCCCAATACTCCCAAAACCGCCCTAGCAACATACCATGTCGCTTGACTATTCCAACCATGGGCAATTTTGATTACGATGCCAAGCCCATCTGGCCAGTCTGGATGATCCACAGAAATTCCAAGCAGCCCATCGGCTCCTTCCTTGGCCAGAATTTTACCATCCCCCGCCTTGAGACATGTCGAGTCAAGCCTATTGAATCCCCCTACCAGATCAGGGTGCCTGTTCATAGCTTCCCAGACCCAGTCATCATTTTTCCGATTCGCAAGACCTGCGAACATTACTGCGAGCTCATCCACGGTATTCGAAACTGTTGGGAATCCACATCCGTCCTTGGCAACTCTCAAAGGTTCCCAGTCCGGCTTACCCATGTATTCTCTCAGAACATCTAGGTATAGTGGGAACCAGGGAGCGCTTGGTAAGGTATAACCAGCTCTGTTCATTCCCATTTTTCGCATTCCCTTGAGGATAGCAGCATGCTCTCCGGAGCATGTGTGAAACCATCTGCGAGGTCGTCTTACCTGCCTTCCAAACTGTATTAATGGGACATCTAGAGGGCATTGCATAAGTCCCCATTCAGACTCAGAAAGCAATGATTGAGCTGTGGAAACATGTTCAGTATCTCCATTGTGGGATGAACATGATATGGCCTTCTGCGTCCAATCCATATCCTCAAGGACATCAACGAAAGGCTTCATCATTAGAGGCTTCATCATGGAACGCCCATAGACCAAGACATTGCCTCCAAATGAGTGGATGATCTCATTTCCATGAGCCCATGCTACTGCTCCATGTATCGTATTCTCAGAGACATCCATTCTACGAAAATCTACCAGTGGCTCCCATTCGACATCTCTTCCAGTAGCGATCCCCTCATGACTATCGCCGAGAGGATTTGTTGGATACAGGGATGATCCAGGTCTCCCGGGAGACACAGAGGAGGGAGAGCTATCTCGTCCAGCCAACTAGTCACCCCCGTTCACCCTAGGTGCCACCTTGGTCATGAATGCAGTCATGTTCCTCATCACTCTATCGCTGTCATGATTGAAGAAATCAAACCAGCACATTAGACGATCTTCCTTATCGTAGCGACCCAGGATCTGCTCAACTATTTCTTCTGCGTTGCCGATTACCGCATTATCAACAGCCCTGTCTACTTTGGATGGGTCTATGGTGCCCTCCAAGGCGTTCCAGTAGGTAGAAAGCGCAGATTTAGCCTCAATTCTTGCCGCCTCACTCCGTTCTTTGGGACTCAAACCCTCTTCTTCGTTGATGAAAACCATTACCGTTCTTGGCATCATCGATCTCTTCCACACCCCTCCATCCCGGTGATATGATTCTTTCATTCTTTCATGGGTCTCATTGATTATCTTGGGAGGGGTGATTGACAGATTGAATACCTGTACGGGTAGCCATTTGTTTACCTCTCTCTGGAGATTCGGATCGTGACTGCCAAGTATTAGATTCAGAAGGCCCCTGTCCCAATCTTGAGGTATTATTTTGATTTCTTCAAATTGATACCTATTTCCAATCTCTATTGATTCAGGAGAATCTTCTAGATCGAAGTATTTGCAAGCCTTTTCCTGAACATTAGACCAATCCTCATCACTCCTGAAGTTATCTCTGGTAAGGATGGTTTTTCCCACCATTTCACTTGAGAGTATTTCCCCTCTCAGTAGTCTGAGGAAAATCTCCGATGCTTCTGCGAAAATTCTACCTCTTAGGGCGGGCCAAGCCGCCTCCTCTACTGGATTCCTCGGAACTATTCCGTAAGGTCTGGCCATGAATTCGAATCTTCCCGCACTGAATCCGATATGCAACTTCCTCTTTTCGTTTGAATCGAGTCCATGTAAGGTAAGGAACGAACCAACTCTCTCTGCTTGTGCAATAGGCCCCCCAGAAGCTAGTATGCTCATAACAGCACTACCAACTTCCATTCTCTCTGTCCTAGAAAGAACCTTTTGGGCAATTTGGAAGAAGTCGGTGCAAAGTCCGACCTCTCCTGGGTAGTGTGGGACGACAGGGCTAACATTTCTCTTCTGAACCTCCGTGGATAGATGGGCTTGAGCTATCCAACCTATTCCGAAACCCAGTCTATCTGCATGCTCCGCCTGACTTAGAAAACTGGAGAACATCTGACTCTCGGTTGGAACGAAGCCAGAAGTATCGGGGGTCTGGGAAATGGAAAAGAAAATATCAAATTCCATAGAATCACTCAGATAGAACGCATTCGTCCGCCATCAACAGCAAGGCTAACCCCTCTTATCGCCCCACTTGAGGGGAGGCAAAGCCAAGTAATGGCCAATGCCGTTTCCAATGGATCTATGAGTCTCTGGATTGGGACGCTATTCATCCAGTTGGCTTGGACTTCTTCGACGCCAATCCCGGTCTTTGAAGAAATCGAACTTGCTAGGCTTCCAAGTCTGTCAGTATCTGTAAAGCCAGGAAGGATATTGTTAATGGTGATGCATGGATGCAGCTCTCTAGAAAGGGATTTCGACCATGAAGCCATTGCTCCCCTGAGGGTATTTGAAAGTCCTATATTGTCAATCGGCTCTCTGACAGACGTGGATATTACATTCACTATTCTTCCGCTTCCGGCCTCTATCATCCCAGGCGTAAAAGACCTGACGAGTATATGCGACGCATGTAGGTGTCTGGTGAATGGCCCATCAAAATCATCAATGGAATTTCCTAGAAGCGGACCTCCGGGGGGCCCTCCAGAATTATTGATCAGGATGTCTATGTTGCCAATCTTCGAAGCAAACTCTGATACTGAATCTAAATCTTCCATATCCAGAGCGAAGTACTCATGACCAGAACCATGCATATCTGAAATCAGTGCTTTCAGTTCATCAGTCGACCTTGCACACACAATGACTCTGCAACCGGATCTGGCTAAGGTCAAAGCTGTGGCTCTGCCGATCCCCTTTGATGCGCCACAGACAAGTGCGGTCTTCCCGTTCAACACTCCTTCTGCGAAGGGAAAATCACTCCCGAGTATGTCGCTTCCCATATTATCACCTAATTGACATAGTGTGCGTACGTTTCATCCCGTAGCTTATCCCTGACGACTTCCAAGACCTCTTCTGGTGCATTCCTGAATGTTGGGAAATCACTAGTGCCTTGTGGGTGACGCATCTCTGCCCATTCTCCTTTGTCATATGCAACCAGTGCCTCCTTCATCAACACTCCTGCTAGTACTAGCGTCCCATAGCACAGATCTTCGTATGATGCCCCCCTATTGACGGGGAACTCTCTTCTAAGCAATATTTCTCCGGTATCAATTCCATTGTCACAGAAGTGGCACGTTGAACCAACTTTGATGTCATGATACACGGACCATGCCGGAGAAGCAGAACCCCTGCATTCGGGAAGAAGTCCAGGATGCGAATTGATGACGCCATGTTTGGGAAAGTCTAGGACTTCTCCACGAATTATCCTGGTTCCGCCGAATACGATCAAGTCTAGATCCATCCCTTCGATATGGGGCATCACCTCCGATGAATTGTGAATTGGAACAGTAACGACATTTATGCCGTTCTTTTTTGATTGCTCTTCAATTGTCGGAGCTATTTCATTACCTTCAATGCGCTTCAGAAATTTCTCACGCTCTTCGTCGCCAATGGGTGAGTCCTCCTCAATGATTATTTCAGGAATATGTCCCTCGGACAAGATTTGTCTTAGCATTTCCCTTCCATATGGATGCTCCTTCAGTAGAAGGAAGGCAAACCTCGGCTTGGCCATAATGCTCATGCTACGGAGGGGCTACACATACCCGTTATTTTCGGTCGGCAAATCAGGAGGAAATTCTATGCATCATGCTAGATTATCATCCCATCCCTCGTCAAAATCAAATATTTTCCTCAATTTAACATCAGTTTTTGCGTATGACAATCTGAAAATTCCCGGAGTCTTGTGGTACCCGTCCAGGCCAGATATTGAAACCCCTCCGAGCTTGTTTAAATCCACATAACCGTCTTCGCATAAGCCTCTGGAGTCTACATCGAACCAATTTACTTCGCAAGTCAAAAATCGACATCCGTTTGCCAGCTCTATGTCATCAATTAGGTTCAGCCCCATCCTGACTCTCGACTCTTCGACACAGGGGGCCTTCCATCCATTTATCCTAAGGCTCGTCAAACCGACTTCTTCAAACTCGCTAGAGTCTCTTGGATATCTGGCGCTCGTCTGGTGGGACTGCTCGACTATGTCTTCATTTACGTGACTAAATGTGCATATCCCAGTTTTTATGATATTCTTGTATGTATGTGCATCCTTTCCTGGCGGCCTCAAGACAAATCCCATCATCGGAGGCGTCGATCCCAGATGTACCACCGAGGATACTATTGACAGATTGTCACCGAATTCAGGATCATAAGTGCCAATAAGAGTGGCACTCTTGAATCCACTAAGGCTATTTACAAACCTAGCTCTTTTTCTGCTTCCCCATGTCAATATCTCTTCCTTATCTAGGAATTCCCTGACCATTACATCACCATTTCAGGGAGTAACTCTGCTTCGATCTCTTGGGAATAGTACTACTTCTCTAACGTTCCCCGCGCCTGTAAGTACCATCAACAAACGTGCCACGCCTAGTCCCCAGCCCGCGTGAGGGGGCGCACCATATCGAAATCCGTCCGTGTAGAATGTAAAGTCGGCAGGATCTAGCCCCATATCTCTTAGATTGTCCTCAAGGACATCAACACGATGCTCTCTGGCACCTCCACTGGTCATCTCGTCCCTCCCAAAATTTAGATCGAACCCTCGGCTAAGCTGCCCTCCTGATGAACCCTTTTCGTCTTCTTTGTGATGAATGTAAAATGGCTTCATGGCCATCGGCCATCTCGGTATGAAATGAAAACCAGGGAATTTTGCCGCGATCAAATCGCAATGGTGACTCTCGATATCATCGCCCCATTCGATTTCTCCTCCGCCCTGCTTCACTATCTCTATCGCTTCACAGTAAGGGATCCTGGGGAATGGCAAGCTAGGGACTTCAACAACAACAGATTCCTTCCCCTGTGAATTCCTATATTTATTCACGGCATCAATCAATCCTTGGTCATTTTTCTTGACCTCTGACCATATGTGAAAAATCATCCTTTCCTGGACTCCCATGACGTCTTCATCATCCATCCAAGCACCCTCGATATCGAACGAGATGAACTCATTGAGGTGCCTGTATGTGTCATGCTTCTCCGCTCTAAATGCAGGACCTATCTCGAAAACTCTCTCCAAGCCGCCCAAAACTGCCAGTTGCTTGTACAATTGAGGGCTCTGCGATAGGTAAGCATCAGTGTCGAAGTACTTCATTGGAAACAGATTCGTCCCTCCCTCTGCAGCAGCAGCAATTATCTTCGGGCTATTTATCTCTTGGAAGCCCTCCGAAATTAGGTGTTCTCTGCCATACTGCAATACTCTGGATCTCAATTGAAACATAGCATTGACGTGCTCTCTCCTCAGGTCCAAATGCCTATTATCCAGCCTCACGTCCAGTCCCACTTGAACTTCATCCGTTACTCCTACTGGAAGGGGGGTCAATGCAACAGCAAGAACGTCGCCAGATGAGACATTCACCTCATACTCAGGAGTCGGAGGATCTTCGCCCTCTTTCACCTTAGGGGCCCTCTTCTCTGCAACTATTCCAGTCACCTGGATCGTCGACTCCCTTGAGGCCGACTGAATTGAGTCAAACAAAGAGTCGTCCATGTTGTCTCTCTTCAGGAAAGCTTGGATACGTCCAGTCCCATCTCGGAGCATCAGGAAGCATATCGCCCCCCTGCCTCTGACCGTTTCTGCATATCCAGATATGGTCACTTCAGTGCCAACTAGAGATTTTCCAAACTTGACGACCTGCCCAATAGTGTGGCTCCTGTATGAGGTCGGCTTCCATTCTGTGCTGTCTCGCATGGCTCTCGGAAAGGGTCAGTGTTATCAACGGTGCTCATTCCTCTTCATATGCTGCGACCTTTGCAGAAATTAGTAGAAATGCGGTATGTCCGATAGGGGTGTTGCCAGGCCTAACCCCTCCTCTGCTGGCCTTGACCCACCTCCTCTCGATCATTTCTCCAGCCCATTCCACTATCAGGCCGCTTTCATGGGCTGCTTCCCAGCATTTTTCTAATTGGATAGTAGTTGGGCAGTAGCAGGCCAGTCGCCCCCCTGCCCTCAAAAGTGGCTCAATCTTGGGAATTACTCCCCATGGCTCGGCAATATCGATAATTGCTGCGTCCAATTCGTTACATTTGTCGATTACTAAGTCCCCTATTTCCCCTATGCTGCCCTCTATTAGATGCCAATCCGGGAATTCTGGCAGTACCTCAGAAAGTCTTTCCATATTCATTCTGCCAACTTCAGCATGTTCGATTCTGGACTCCACTGAAATTAGAGTCCCCTTGCTTCCCATTACATTAGCTAAGTGCATAGCTAGGCCACCAGATCCGTGACCTCCTTCCAAGACTCTCGAACCAGTCCCAATTCCCATCCACGAAATCAGAAAACCAGAATCCTTCGCCCCAATTACTTGCGCCCTTCTAGCCATGTTCCTTCTGGCCTCAGGAAGGGATGGGTCTACGATAGTCAAAGACTTCTGCCCTACTGTTATCCGGTCTCCCAAAGAATACCCATCTAGTAATTTCTCAGCATCAAACCTCCCAAGTCCCTTGATTTTGACTTCTCCTGGCTCACGCCTAAGGAGATATGCCCTGCCATCATCCTCTCGAAGTGCCAACCACCCGCTCCTTGAATCGCCTTCCACGTTTTCCGGGACGCTACTTCAGATATCAATTAAACCTCCAGCACTGTGAAAGATAGATGCCACAAAGGAACATGGTTATACCACAATTCTACCCGGTAAGGGCGATGGAGCATCGCACTTACTACGGTTCAGTTTCTTCAATGACTATGGTAGCATTATTCTTACTCTCATCGTTCATGGCGGTTATTTCTTTCGATGAGCAACCGAATCAGAGGGAAGAATTGCAGATTATAGAGGCGAAAATGTATGCGAACAGCCCAGGGCATCCTGTTTTCGGGGAATATGTTGGAGCACACTGGTGCGGTCCATGCATGAGTAGTGCCTCACCCTCCCTCGACAATCTGAAGAGCTCTAATCCAGAGGATTTTACATTTGTTTCATTCTTTCAGTCCTCTTCTGGAGGATATCCAGACGACAGCCCGATCAATCGTAGAAATCACGTTTCGGCTGCCGCTTCTGGAATACCAGTTTTCTCATTCGCAGATAGGCAATCTGGAACATGTTTCAAGGTGGGGGCCGGAGGGTCAAATTACTATGATTCAGATTACTCCAATGGAGGTTGCATGGATTCCGATACTTCGAACTATGCAATGCAGTTGGAGACTCAATATGACGTCTCTGCTGGTGAAGTTACTGTGACAGTAAATTCGATGTATACCGGCTCTCTAAGCTCAGTATCTGTTTTCCTTTATGCAGCTATTACGGAGAAGGTAAGCCCCGATGCATATGACAACGGAGTGAAGCCACACCACAGTTTCAGGGAATGGATGTTGGCCAGTCACAACAACGGTTTCGAGCAACTGACACTGACCCCAAATGTCCCTGTTGAAAACTCGTGGCAAGTCCCACTTAGTGCTGTAAGAGCTGGGGGCGGATACTCGCAGATCGAGAATTTCTGGCCAGTCTTTGCGTTAATGGATGGCCCTCACACCACCTACAATAATTTCCTTTCAGCAGTAGACTTGGATATGATTCCATTGGTCGACGTAGGCGTCGATGGGATTACCATATCCAATAGGAATGGGAACAACGGTTTTGTTCCAGGGGATATTTTAGACATTTCATGCCGTGTTTCCAATAATGGTGTTGAGGCCTATGACGGAGGCGGGGAGCTTTCGATAAATTGGATGGATGGACTCACCGAGAATGAGATATCCGTATATCCAATTGGCGATTTCGAGGTTGGTGGCTCTCAGACCTTCAACGCGGTTTTAGATACGACAGGATTTGATATATACTCTCTAGGCTCGACTAATATCAGAGCAAAAATATCTGAAAATACGGGCGATAGGGCCCCTTCAAACGATATCTCCGATGCCCCCGCTCTACACGATATGCCCCCTTCTGCGAGCCAACCCTCCTCCAGCGGCTCAACCTCAATTGACAGAGGGTCATCAGTTTCCTTCGAGGCCTCAGCATTATCTAACGATCTAGTTGATGATATCAGCTCCATGTTCCCCTCTGTGCATTATTCGCCATCTTCCTCCCCGGGCTCGTGGAACGGTGACTGGGTTACGGATCTAGCCATGGTCGGAGTTGGCGATAATTCCAGATTTTCATTCGATATTGACACACCAATGAATGCTGAGCTGGGTCACTATGATTTGAGGATACAGTGGACAGATGCATCTGGCCAAACCAGTGATTGGCTAATTGTCGAGGACGCATTCTATCTCCAAAACTCCCTTCCTCGAATTCTCGGGAATAGCGATATGACATTCGCGGGTGTCCCAACCGTCAAAGTTAGCACCACAGAGATGGTTTCTGTAGTTGGATTAATCTCAGATGCAGAGACCCCTCTGTTTAACCTAGAGGTCTCTAGTACTGAACCTGAGTTCATCGGATGGCATCCATCATCTTTGGAAATCGAGGTAAGGTTCGATGACCTAATTTTGGATAGCCAAGGCTCGCCCATACCCCAGGGGATGCAAGTCACCGTTAATGATGGGGATGAGTCCAATACTGGCTTAATGATGTTCAATGTGGTGGAAAATGGGGCTCCCAGATGGTCTCCAATACCAATCCAGTCGTTCCATGAAGGGGGATCAGCAAGCTTGGGCCTGACCGACTTCCTTTCGGATACTAATAACAACGGCCAAGTTGTCCCAGTTTCAGGGGTGTCAGTTGAGATTCTATCAGTTTCTGACAATTCATTGGTGGAAGCAAGCATCAACGGGCAAACAATCAACGTCAATTCGCTTGATGATGATTCAAATGGCGTTGTCCAGATCTCGCTAAGGGCAAGCGACGGTTCCAAGTCTTCAGATACTTCAGTAACCTTCTACGTTCTGAATGTCAATGACGCACCAAGAATAGATTCTTCGGGTATCGACGGGATAACAATGAAGATGGGCGAAGGCATGGAGGTTGATCTTATCAGTAGGGTCTCAGATATCGATGATCCTGATGAAGAGATTTGGATCACCGCAACTAGTTACTATCCCGGCGCAGTCTTCTTTGACCCGATATCCGGAATTATGGAAGCAAACTGGCCTGAGGCTGGCTCGGATACGATAAGAATAACCGCCGAAGACCGCCACGGCGCTTCAACCACTATTTCTCTAGACTACACTATTGTGGATGATATCCCGCTAGAATGGGATGATAATTTTGAGGTCCAGATAGACTCTTCTGAAATAGGAAGTACGCCCACAGTAGTAATCACAAACATAGGCGATGAGCAACTAGAGGATATCAGGGTAACATGGACAGTTTGCAACAAGATTACCGGAATATGTCATAGCGCAGGCGCATCGTTCAATCTAGGGCCCTTCGTCGTTCTACCTGTGGCAGGAAATGGGTTGAGTGCGGGAGACTATTTCACACTGAGTATCCAAGGAGTTGATGAAAACGGGTTTGACAGGAGAACCTCTGAACAGAAGACCTTCGATGCAGTGGTGCCAGGAGATGGCCAGGACAGTGACTCATCAGGAGATGACCAAGGTACAAATCCTAGCGACGAACAGTATTCTGTATTCATGATTGGTTCTTATGCCCTATTCATTGTGGTGATTATTGGAGCCCTAGTAGTGGCCACAACAATCGCAAGAAACCGAATCTCGAGGAACCAAACTCCGTCTCTGAATCCATTGTCGTCCCGAATTAGGGAGCCGCCAGCCCCAATTATACCAATGTCTCCTGCCCCTAATCAGGCATCAAATCCCCCTCCGCCGCCACCAATGATCCCTCCTCTCCCTCCCGGGGGGCTCCCTCCAGGATGGACGATGGAACAGTGGCACTACTATGGCGAGGAATATCTGAATAGATACTATCCAGCAGATAGATTTGGTGAAATGTAGGGCAATTTTAGCTTGACGGCATTAACGCACCTTCAAGAAGGTCCCACCTTCACGTGACGACGAGGGAAGTCCATGGGAGACGAGGAAGTAACAAACTCAGACACCGAGTCCGATTCCAATGGACATCTAGACTCTTGGGAAGAGGGTCCTGCATTTGGAGTGGGGGAGGACAAGGATCCAATATGCGAGGAACCCGTCGAGGAATGGGTTTCTGGACTGCAAATATCCTCGACTAGTGAAGTCCCAATTCCAGAGAATCTCGTAGATCAGGTAATTGGCCAAGAGGCCGCATCAATCGTGGTAAGGAAGGCCGCCGAGCAGAGGAGACACATGATCATGGTCGGAGAACCAGGGACCGGTAAATCTATGCTAGCTAGGTCGATGACTGAGTTCCTGCCCAAGGATAGCTTGGAGGATGTCTTGGTCTACAGAAATACCGAGGACGAGAACGAGCCTAGGGTACGAACCGTTCCCGCTGGGAGGGGGTCAGCGATAATCTCAGAGAGAAAGGCGCAAATCAGAGTTCAGAGGGAGAGGACAAACAGGACACTCCTTTTCGTAGTGATGGTCATCGGTGCCGCTCTACTACTGGCAGTATTGCAGACCGGGGACATAATGACACTGATTTTCGGATCATTTCTGCTAATTTTTGGTTATTTCTTCCTTAGGACTAGGCTCACTGCAGGCGACGAGTCAAATATCCCAAAGCTCCTAATCAAGAGGGGGAGGAATGATGATCCGCCTTTCATTGATGCAACTGGCACTCTCGCTGGGGCACTTCTTGGAGATGTTAGACACGACCCATTTCAATCAGGAGCCGATCTAGCAACTCCGGCCCATGAGAGAGTCGAGCCCGGGGCTGTACACAGGGCGAACAAAGGCGTCCTTTACATCGATGAGATTAGGATGCTTAGGATGGAGGAGCAACAGGCGTTGTTGGTTGCCATGCAAGAGGGGGAACTGTCAATCAGTGGCCGCTCCGAAAGATCTTCAGGCGCCCTGACAAAGTCCGAGCCAGTCCCTACAAACTTCATACTGGTGGCAGCGGGTAATCTAGATAGTATCCAACAGATGCACCCGGCTCTCAGAAGCAGGATTAGGGGATATGGCTACGAGGTATACGTTAACACTGACATGAGGGATACAGAGAGGAACAGGAGAAGGCTTGTTCGGTTCATAGCCCAAGAAGTGAAGAATGAACAAGGAAAGCAATCTGGAAGAGCGATTCCGCACTTCAATCTTGAATCAGTAGGGTTGATCCTAAAGGAGGCCCAGAGAAGAAGTGGAAGGAGAGGTAGGCTGTCCTTGAGGCTCAGGGAGCTAGGGGGATTAGTAAGAATAGCAGGCGATTTAGCATCAGAGGAAGGTGCTGAATTGGTAAGAGCCGAACATATTTCCAGAGCAAGAGCAATCGCGAAGCCCCTTGAGCAGCAAATCGCGGATAGATACCTGGAAAGGCAGTCAGAGTATGCAATGCTGGTTAACAGGGGAGCTAGAGTTGGAAGGGTAAACGGATTAGCTGTCTTAGGGGCCGACAGCGGACTATCCGATTTCTCAGGGGTAGTACTGCCGGTCGAAGCCATGGTCACCCCCTCGCAAGGTCGATCCGGCCAGGTTATAGCCACAGGGGGGCTATCTGATCTGGCTAAGGAGAGCGTAACCAACATTAGCGCCGTGGTGAAGAAGCTCACTGGCAAGGACATCAAAGACTTCGATCTGCATGTCCAGTTCCCCGGGACTCACAATGTCGATGGGGATAGCGCTTCAATTACTATGGCTACAGCCATCATTAGCGCCTTTGAGGGAATCCCAATTGAGCAGAATCTGGCTATGACAGGTTCCCTGTCAGTCCGAGGCGAGGTCCTTCCCATAGGTGGCGTAACGGCAAAAATTGAAGCTGCAGCTAAGGCTGGGATTGAGACTATAATTATCCCTCGGTCAAATCTTCAAGATGTCTTAATAGACGAGAAATACGAATCAATGGTCGAGATTAAGCCAGTAGACTCTCTTGACGAGGTATTGCAATACGCCCTTGTTGGATCTGATGACAAGGTGAGCTTGGTCGAGAGACTGGCGAACGTCATAGATACGATTGATCTACTGTCCCAGGAACACAAATCTACTAGTTGAACGTTCTAACTTAAGTCCCACCTCTTCTACGCTCAGCGGGACTTATGACGGCGAAGATGGCAGTGGTGGCTCACGGAGGGGCGGGGCCAGGTCCCGAAAGGCAAAGTAACTTGCAGGCTGCAGTAGATGCTGCCTCCAGATTACTCGTCTCAGGCGCATCCGCGGTGGAGGCCGCGGTGGAGGCCTGTGTTATCCTAGAGGATGATCCCGTATTCAATGCAGGAACTGGAGGTGTTTTCAGAATTGATGGCTCCGTACTCCTGGATGCATCAATACAGACAAGCGATGGTAGAGTAGGATTCGTTATTGCAATGCCAGATACTCCCAATCCGATCAAGGTCGCGGCAGACTTACTAGATGAGAACATCAATGGCTTGGCAGGTGAAGGAGCTAGGATTTGGGCCGATGAGAGGGGGCACCCCAAGCGTGAGGTAGAAGGAAGGGCGCCAATCGAAGGGGATGGGGATACAGTAGGCGTGATAGTTCGGGACTCTACGGGGTCAATGGCTTGTGCCACCAGTACCGGGGGATGCAGCCATAGGCCCCCTGGTAGGGTCGGGGATGTCCCCTTGCCCGGATCAGGTTTCTGGGTTAATGAGAGAATAGCAGTGGCAGCAACTGGAGAAGGGGAGGAAATTACGAGGGCCTTGCTCAGCTACAGGGTTGGCGAGATGGCTGATAGTGATGAGTGCCATTCTCTTGAGGATGCAATGAAATGGGGGCTGGAAAAACTCATCCAAGGAAAGGCTCCGGTCGGCCTCATCGCGATATCAAGCGTAGGTCCCGGAGCAGGCCTATCGAATACGGAGATGCCTTGGGCATCGTGGATAGAAGACTAGCTTAGCGGGGATGTGCTTAAGGAGGGCCCTCAGCCCGCTTGACTCGGTGACCGCTTGTCAGACGTGGAGACTAGGATTCAGCAAATAGCCCAGGTGTTGGGGCAGCTAGACGATACACAAGTGCCACGGAACATCAGGGCATCGGCAAAAGAGGCCGTGGACAACTGGCTTCTAAACAAGAATAAGGACATGGACGTCAGACTTGGCATGACTGCCTCGAAGCTAGATGAAATTTTCAACGACGCAAATCTTCCTATTCACTATGGTCCTCTATGCCTCCAGATACAGACAGCATTAGAGACCCTGATGTCAGAGCACAAAAGAAACAAGTGAGATCAAGTCTTCCTTCTCTCAGCGGCCTTAGGCCTGAAGTTCTTGTAACCGCACTTCCTACACGAACTGGGCTTGCTGCCCCTGTGAGTAGCGGAGCACTTCATGCAAATCCACTTCTTCAGGAGCCTAGCCTCAGCCACCGCGTGCCTCTGTGCCATATTGCCGCCGACCTACCAGACCTACATAACCGCTTCGCGAGAAATTCCTGTTCAGAAACCGGCAATACCTTCCAAAGCATTCAAACACCCTCTGCACCGGACAACCCTTGTTGCCAGCCAGCGTAGTACTCGGAGCCCAGTGGGGGGATGAGGGCAAGGGCAAGGCCATAGATCAGCTAGCTAACGAGTCCAAGTGGGCTGTGAGGTTCCAGGGAGGGAACAATGCTGGCCACACAATTGTACTCGGGGACACGACTCTCAAGCTTCATCAGATCCCTTCTGGAGTCACATCTACAGATTGTAATTTGGTATTGGGCGACGGCATGGTAGTCGACCCATGGGTTCTGGAGGAGGAGCTTGATAGGTGGCACAAACTAACAGGTGAAAGGCCCGAGGGGAAGAGGCTATTCATCAGTGAGAGAGCATCTGTGATCTTACCATTTCATAGAATGTATGACAGTGCGGATAGGGTCGTTGGCACGACAGGTAGGGGAATTGGGCCAGCTTACAGGGATCGCATCGAGAGGGTGGGAATCAGATTTGTCGACATACCATTCGTTATTCAGGACCAAGATAAGATTGATGAGACTGTTTCCAGGATGAATAAGCAGTTGGAATCCGTAGGGGTGAACGATAGTTTGGATAGAAATGAATTCGTCTCACAACTACAATGGATAATGGATAGATTCGGGGATTCAATCAGGCCTACCGGAGCAATGATTGACGAGGCACTGAATAATGGGGAGAATGTCCTACTCGAGGGTGCCCAAGGAGCCATGCTTGACATCGACCAAGGTACCTACCCATTTGTCACGTCTTCAGTCACTAGCAGGGCAAATGCTACTCATGGTGCCGGAATTCACCCAGGGCACGTGGAAAATTGCTTTGGGATTTCTAAAGCTTACACGACAAGAGTTGGCAATGGGCCATTCCCGACAGAGCTACCGTATGAGGAAGGCCCGGGGCAACATATGGCCACGGTCGGACATGAGTTCGGAACAACTACTGGTAGGCCGAGAAGGACCGGCTGGCTCGACATGGTTTCCCTGAAAGACAGCCACAGGGTAAATGGCTACACGGGGATCGTTCTCACCAAGTTGGACGTACTTGGCGGACTAGACGAACTGAAGATATGCACCGGGTATGATTTGGATGGACAGATTATCCAGCACATGCCGACAAGTAGTCAAGATCTTGCGAGATGTAAGCCTGTTTATGAGATACACAAAGGCTTCCCAGCTCTATCAGATGATGAATGGATAGAGATGGCTGAGCTCTCTAGATCCGAAAGGAGCGGCTTCGAGGTACTCCCCGAAACGGCTCTATCATATGTCAGGAGGATAGAAGATCTATCGGGGATTCCTATAGTAAGCATCGGCATAGGTCCAGATAGAAGGGCATCAATAGCGAGTCTCAATGGGCCTTTCGACCTAGACCCAGAAGTGACAACGTTCTAATTTACCAGCTGTGACGGACGTGTATGGGTTTCAAGTCCAACGCCCGAAAGAGAAGAGATGAATCAGCTGCCTCTGTAGACTCGAAGAAGTCCGAAGAGGAATACATAGGTCAGGTGAAATGTGATGTCGCCGGTTGCAATAATTGGGCTGACAAGAAGGTCGGTGGAAGGAAGCTTGCATTCGACAGAGCTGCAGATGTATGGGGCGAGTCTGGATTGAGCAGGGACTCGAGAAGAATCACGGTCTGCAAATCCTGCTACCGCGCATGGAAGAAGGCGAAGAAGGACGAGCCCACGGAATGGTCCTAATCTGAAGTGATGACGGTATGAACGAAGAGATTGGCAGTAGAATCGCCTCGTTGTTTTTCGGCTTGTTCATGTTCTTCTTTGGATTGCCCTTCACACTAGTGCCTTTCCTGATGTTCAGCGATGGCGCCATCGACATAAACTACCCATTCGAATCGTTGTTCATGATAGCTTTCACGATACCATTCTTGATGGCAGGCCTCTTTGTTCAATTCATGGCTCTTGGTCTGATAAGGGCAGGGATGAGTGGCACTGTAGACCCGACCTCAATTCCTAGAGAACTTCCCCCAGGTCCCGACGCATTATCGATTACTGAGCACCCCGACCAATCATACATCGGCGAGTACCTCAGACAGCCAGAAGCAATAAACGGGAGAGATTGGTACAAGAAACCAGCTGAGACGAAACGACTTTACTATTATGCTCAAAATCAAGGAGGCTCAGCTGGTTGGAGTCTAGATGACCGAGAGGACGCAGGTTCTAGGGATTGGTTCGACGGTGGGTGGCTGCCCTACAAGGGGTTCGAGATCCCCCTGGGGAGGAAGCAATGGAATGTCGATGACGGCAAGTGGGTCTCCATCGAGGAATCTGAGCCTACGGACGTTAAGAAGTGGTGGCAATAGACAAAATCTGCCATATCCCCAAACAGTAACAATGTTAGATGGGCCTCACTAGCGGGCACCATGTCTGAGCACCCCAAGAATGAGCCGATACTGGGATATGCACCCGGGAGCCCCGAGAGAGCCTCTATGGTAGCAGAGTTAGATAGGCAGATGTCAGAGGTCATAGAGATTCCCTGCATCATCAATGGAGAGGAAGTTTTCACCGGGGTCACAGTGCAACAGGTTATCCCGCACAGGCACGGACACGTTCTCGCCAATGTCCACCTGGCTGGCAGGGAAGAAATCGAATCCGCCTGTTCCGCCGCCGTGGAAGCTCAGAAATCTTGGATAGACATCGGCCTCGAGGAGAGATGCAAGATTTTCGAGAGGTGTGCCGATCTCCTCGCAGGAGAATGGAGAATGAGGGTCAACGCGTCAACAATGCTAAACCAATCCAAGACAGTTTTCCAGGCAGAGATTGACTCTGCCTGTGAGCTCATCGACTTCTGGAGGTTCAACTGCCATTATGCCAGGGGGTTCCATGATGATTTCCAGCCATTAGTCTCTCCCGAGGGAATTCTGAACTCGACAGAGATCAGGCCACTGGAGGGCTTCGTACTCTCAATCACACCATTCAACTTCACGAGCATTGCAGCAAACCTGCCAAGTGCGCCTGCAATAGTGGGTTGCACCAGTGTCTGGAAGCCCAGCAGGAACTCGTACTACTCAAATTACTTCCTCATGAGACTAATGATGGAAGCCGGACTGCCTCCGGGGGTGATCAACTTCATTCCCGGATCTGGGGCCGAGATAACTGAAATAGCGCTTTCGAACTCGGATTTTGCAGGACTTCACTTCACTGGGTCTACAGCTACCTTCCAAGGCCTATGGCAGGAAATCGGGCTAGCCCTTCCGAAGCTCAATTCATATCCTCGAATTGTAGGCGAAACAGGGGGAAAGGACTTCATCGTCGCACATCCAGACTGCGATAGGAGGGGACTAGTCGTAGCTTTGCTAAGGGGCGCGTTCGAATACCAGGGGCAGAAGTGCTCAGCAGCCAGCCGCGCATACATCCCCAAGTCAGTATGGGGGGAGATATCGGATGAACTATCAGATGAGATTGGAAAGATTACAATGGGCGATGCTAGAGACTTCACTAACTTCATGACCGCTGTGATAGACAAGAGAGCGTTCGACAAGATATCCGGATACATCCAAAGGGCCTCGGAAAGAGACTCCTGCAAGGTATTCTGCGGTGGCGGATATGACGACACTGTGGGCTACTTCATCGAGCCAACAGTTATCCTCACCGAAGATCCCAATTCAGAGTCCATGATCGAGGAAATCTTCGGCCCGGTCCTGACAGTGTACCTATACGAAGACAACGAATTCGATGCGATTCTGAAAATATGTGACGAGGCTTCCCCATATGCCCTAACTGGCTCAATCTTCTCGGCCAATGAGGAGAACATACAGAAGGCATTCGAGGCACTTCGATTCACTGCTGGAAACTTCTACATCAATGACAAGCCAACCGGTGCGGTGGTTGCACAGCAACCCTTCGGAGGCGCAAGAGCGTCAGGGACCAACGACAAAGCAGGCGGTCCTCTGAACCTACTTAGGTGGATAAGCCCAAGATCAGTCAAGAGAACCCTCGAGCCTCCCCAGGATTGGACCTACCCGTTCATGCAACAAGATTGACTTAGTCAAAGTTAATTTAGCCGACCAGACAGGGAAAGTCACTGGGGAGCATTTGCTGAGAGGCCACCTAGTGTGGCGACCCATGGACCTGATCTGGGTAATGCCAGCGGAGGAAGAGAAATGGACACGAACGTCGCATACGGATTGATGATTGCAACGCTTGGTATCTTTGGATACATCGCATACCAAGCAACGAACGATGAGGAAATAGGGGCTGATGAGTACCTCTCAGCTAGAGGATCTCAGGATTGGCTCAGAATAGGGCTGAGCCTGTTCGCTTCAGGGATGGGGGTCTGGGTACTACTCACACCGTCCGAGGTGGCTTACTACGGCGGATTCTGGGATGTCATGGGTTATGCGGCATCAGCGGCAACCCCCTTCCTACTTCTTGCATACGTGGGGCCCATGATCAGGGAAAGACTCCCACAAGGGGTCACCCTTGCTGACTATGCAAAACACAGACTCGGCCGTCCAATGCAGGTATATGTGGGCGTGATATCGATACTCTACATGTTCACCTTCCTCTTCGCAGAATTCACAGCGATCGGGAAGGCCATGGAGCACCTAGTCGGGATGGACCCATTGATGCCCATGATTTTCGTCGGTCTGGTAACTGCCGCCTACACAGCTTACGGGGGCCTCCCAGCATCTCTGGCAACAGATAGGATACAGGCGTGGGCGATCGTTCTTTTTGTGACGGTACTGATGGTACTACTCTTCGGTTTCGATATGGGACAGCTAGTGGATGATGCTAGGGCTTACAACACGGATGATGACTGGTCGTTACTCGGGAGCATGGATTACATGGGCTCCTTCGAGTCAGGACTGGCACTAGTCGTCGCCATAACCGCAGCGGAGATGTTCTCCCAAGGGAACTGGCAGAGGGCCTATGCCTCCAAGGACGATGACGCGCTCAAGAGAGGGGCGCTCCTAGCTGCGGGAATGGTCTTCCCCCTGGTCTTCGTCATGGGGGTCCTGGGGACCGTAGCCGCTGGCCAGGGAGGGGTATCAGACCCATCTCTGGCATTCTTCCACCTGATCGACAAGGGGGACACTCTGATAGTAGGAGCATTCGTCATCCTCGTGATTTCCCTAGTCTGCTCCAGCACGGATACCCTTCAGAATGCGATAGTTGCTTCTGTCTCAAGGGATTTATCCGATGGTGAGGTGGACCTACAAATATCGCGTGCAATCACGCTGTCAATGTTGCCTGTAGCGATCTACCTCGCAACAGGCCCGACCGTTGCGGGCTTCGAATTCAATGCGTGGAGCGTTTTCGGCATATTCCTCTTTGCAGACATACTGGCCGCGGCCACAGTCGCACCCGTCCTACTCACACTCTGGAAAGGAGTCTCCTCGAGAGGGGCATTGCTAGGGTGCTTTGCCGGATTAGCGTCTGTAGCCATGTATGGCCTAGTCGAACCACCTCCAAACTCGGAGTTCTACATGTATCTGTTCCATCCAACCATAGATGCGACCCCCGCACTCGAAGGAGGACTGACCAATCTCTGGCCATTCGTCTATGCCATCGTCGGGTCCGCCCTGGTTACAGTTCTAGGGTCGAAAGCACTTCCCGATGAAAATTGATAATCGCTTAATTCATGACCTAGTTATATCTAGGAAAGGCATGGACGACAGCGCCCCATTGAAGATATTGAGACCTTGGAGGGATGTCTGGAGACCGATCTGGTCACGGAGGGAGTCACTGGGGGGATTCTCATTCCTCATCTCCATCTTCTTCGTTGGAATGTTCTCCATAGGTGCTCCCTACTTCATCTCGAACAACATCGCGGCGCACTACCTCGAAACAGTGTGGGATCCCGAGATTGCCCTGGACAGGAGCCTTCCTGTGATCAACTGGCTGATTATCCCCTATGTTGCACTATACCTGTTCTACCCCGCAACACTGGCCCTGGCCCCCAGGGACGACAGGGGGAGAATGGAGCTGGCACTGGGCGTCCAGGGCCTGTTCATGGCCACGATGTTCTGCGTGCTTTTCTTCCTCCTTCTGCCAGCTGAGATAGACCTCAGGGACCAGTTGGACACGCACTGGGAGACCAATCCTCCGAACTGGCTGGAGGAGGCGCTGTTCACGTTCATACACGTCTCTGACAACCCATGGAATGCATGGCCCAGCCTCCACATCGTTCACTCTACCCTTCTGGCCAGACTCATCACGCACTGGGTCCAGAGGGATCATCACGAGAGTCGTTTCGCCAAGCCCTTCTTGGTACTCCTCTGGGTCGAGTGGGCACTGCTCTGTGTCAGCATCCTGGCTACGAAGCAACACTATCTGTTCGATCTCGTCACAGGGTTGGTAGTCGCTTTCGTATTCTGGAGGATGTTCATCAGGGTCATCGACATGGTCGAAGAGAGCGGTCCCGACAAACTCGCATCCGAGTCAGGCTGGAGCGACTAGTATCAGTTCCTCCATCGTTACAAGTCCAAGATGAATCAGTTGAAAACAATTGGTAGGAATGCGTTAGCCGCTTCCTCACAGGCATTGGCTACATCATCCAGTCTCTGCAATACACGATACATGTGAACAGCAGCTAGAGCATCATCTCCGCCAGTTCTGAACACAAATCCTGCAGCGTTGCTTTCGACGAGATCAGCCTCATGTTCCGCAAGGTTAACCTCCTGGACATACTTCAGCAGTTCTTCCCGGCCTGTTTTAGTGTAGCCAGATAGAGTTAGATCACGTAGGTGGAGCACGGTGTCCTCGTAGACTGCAACCGTCTTCTGGACTGCCTCTGCCATTTCCATGACCATTTGCCTTGCTTCATCATTATCGTAGAGCGGTCTGAAAGAGAGTTGCTCAGCAACATTCTGGGCATAGTCTGCGATTCTATCTTGTCTACCAAGCATGAATAGGAACTCATCAGAGTCAATCAGTAATTTCCATTCTCTGGAACTGACCTTTTCTCTTAGGGCGTTCTTTAGGTTGTCCGCAGCCAACTCGGCATCTATTGTCGCCTGAATTTCCGCAGATGCATCTTCACCCTTTGTCGCCTTATCTACAGCTGTCAGCATGTGGTCAACAGTCACTTCTACAGCTTCTGCGTGCTTGTGGAACAACTCGAATACAGTAGGTTGTTTTGTTCCATCTCCGGCAACATCAGCCAACGCATCCTCGATAACTACCTCATCATCTCTAGTGACCCAGAGGACATATGCTACCGTAGCAAATGCGATCGGTAATACAACGATTAGATTGATTGCAGTACTTCCCATGGCGACGTATAGGGTAACTGCTCCGAATCCAGCAGCAGGAAGACTGGCGACCCATGAGGCGAAAATCTTTCCAAATACTCTGAAATCTACATTTTTGGCTCCACCTGCTAGGCCAACCCCAACCACTGCTCCGACTAATGTGTGGGTTGTGGATACTGGGACCGCAAGGAATGGCATTGAGAATACTAGAATTGTAGTAGCTGCACCAAACTCTGCTGCGAATCCTCGTGTTGGAGTAATATCAGTAATTTTGTGGCCAATAGTTTCCATAACTCTCCAACCCCATGTTACTACACCTATTGCTATACCAGCAGAACCAAGCAATACTAACCAAAGTGGAACGTCTACCTTTCCAGCCAACTCCCCTGGTGTTGAGTTTAGTAATTCGTAGACGGTAGCCATCGGCCCAATAGCATTGGATCGGTCATTTGCTCCGTGAGCGAATGCTACGTATGCAGCAGTAATAACTTGTAACCAAACGAAGATTCTCTCAACACCGTGGAATCCTTCTCCTTGGAATTCGTAATTCTTCAATACCCAATACAAAATCAATGAGCCGATAGTGCCGATGACTAGTGCGAGGAGTATTGAGTTGATAGGAATCCAAGCACCTTCGTACATGGCATTCAAACATTCATTGGTGATTACATCTGCATCAGCTGGGCAGTAAGGCGTAAATGGGTCAAATGAACCATTTTCTTTTACTGGTAGCCAATCATACTTATTTGCGACTATACCCTCTCTTTCAAGTCTAGCAATTAGGCCCTTTAGAGCCTTGAATTGTAAAGCAATACCAAGCACAAAAAAGGTTGGAAGTGCCATAAG
>Ga0208277_1000007_pt1 | contig 119911 bp, 111 predicted proteins | sample ETNtaG_5_FD_185782 | JGI IMG/M metagenome (GOLD analysis project Ga0208277, IMG submission 185782) | Marine microbial and viral communities from oxygen minimum zone, Eastern Pacific Ocean - ETNP201406SV205 (SPAdes) (version 2) | ecosystem: Environmental > Aquatic > Marine > Oceanic ...
GATATTCGTGTTGAGAATAATAGAATATCACTGATAAACACTGGCGATCTTTCTTTCCCTGAACCTGATCTCAAAAATAAATTTTGGCATGCAAAAACCATTGATGACCTTTTTAGTTTTATAAATGAAAAATTATCTGATGACCCCTACCAGAAAACATTAAAATTCAATTCTACCTACGGATATCCTGAAGAAATATTTTTTGATATGGATGAAATGATTGCCGATGAAGAAATTGGTTATACTATCCATTCATTTAATCCAATAAATAATGGTTGTATTGATACCTCTAAGATTTCAAATAATGCATGTATTGAAATTTATGATCCCGTATGCGGTTGCGATGGAGTAACCTATTCCAATAGCTGTAAAGCATCTGTTGCCGGTGTTACTGCATCTGTTCCAGGTATTTGTAAATAAAACTTAATCAAAAAATATCTGGGTAGCTAGCGTATCTTTAAAGTGAAATCAATTGTTCCTATAGTTTTCGCGCTAATATTTACCGCTTGTCAAGATGAAGACAGTTCAGCTAAAGAAGACACCGATAAATCTGGAGATTTAATATCGGTAAGTGGTTTTTTTACTGATACACTCACCCACGAAGGAGAGTTAAGGCAGTATATGACATATATTCCTGATATTTATATTTCTTCGGGTGTTCAAGCACCTCTTTTATTTAATTTTCATGGAGGGAGTGGATCTGCAAATGGCCAAGTCTATATCGCTGACTTTAGGCCTATCGCAGATACAGCCAATTTTATTTTAGTATATCCGCAAGGAACTTTCGGTAGTACATGGAACAGCTCCCTCCCTACAAACCCTCAAACAAAAATGTTCATTGATGACTTTGGGTTTGTGGATGTTATGATAAAAAGAATAAATAATGATTATGATTTTGGGGTTGATACATCTCGAATTTATGTAACTGGATTCTCCAATGGTGCCGATATTTCTCTTGCGCTAGCATGTGTTCGAAGTGAAAAAATTGCTGCGGTAGCATCGGTATCAGGCCTACTTGATAGACATACCGCTCAAAATTCAGATCCATCTTCCGTTGCAATAATGAGCATACATGGAACCAATGATTATCAGCGTCCCTATGAATATGGTTTAAATGGCTATTACTTTACTATTAATGAGCTTAATACTTACTGGTCTGGTAAAAATAATTTTTCAGGCCAACCACAAGTTGAAACCTATAATGCAGGCAATCTACCAATTGAAATAAAGCGATACGGTGATATGATTGAACACTATAAGGTTGTTGGTGGAGATCATGTATGGTTAGATATTTCTCGAAATGGTAATACTACAAATCAAAAAATATGGAATTTTGTTTCAAAGTTTGATAGCAATGGACTGAGAAAATAGTGACTGAATTTATTTTATAAGCCAAGAGAATAATTAGCTTTATTAAAAAACCCTCCTTTAGGAGGGTTTTGTGTTAGTACCCCGGAGAGGATTCGAACCTCCGACCTACGGATTAGAAGTCCGTTGCTCTATCCAGCTGAGCTACCGGGGCATACAACTTCGAAAATTAAGTGCGTAACTTAAGCCTTGCAGATATCATAGAATAAGCAAAAAAGGTCTTTTTTTTCTCGTCGGTCTCTCGACGATTAATTTCTTGCTTTTTACATACTAAAAAGCGTACAATATGTGTATAATTGTAACATTCAGTAAATAATAACCCACTAAAGGAGGTCAAATTATGGCTGAAGTCGTAGCAAAAACAGGAGTTCAAAAAGAATCCGGATATCTATACTATCTTGATAAAAATGGTAACGTATCCCGTTCAAAGATGGCTCGTGCTGGTAAAGGTGGTGGAAATGCAGAAAAAGTAGCAGATGCTGGCGTAACTCGCGAAGCAGGCTATCTTTACTTCATTGATAAGAATGGTGACGTTGCTCGCTCTCCAATGGCGAGAGGACGCAAGAAATAAATCATTCAAATCCTCGACAAAAAGCCTCCGCTTAATGTGGAGGCTTTTTTGTTTATACGCGATTTATACAAAAAAATAACGCATTTTATTAAAAAAATGTTTTGTATTTCTTTCCATCCATTGATTGTTAAATTACATATGTATTCTTCCCAATTAAAAAAAGGAAAGAGATATAAAAACAAAGGTTTATCCCTAGTTCTTAATTAACGTGAAGAAAAACTTAGTGATAAAAAAATTAACCATTGTTTTCTTGTTGGTAGCGGTAGTTTTTAGTCAGAAGTCTGACTTAAAAAATGTTAAAGTGTTGCCTTTTAAGAAAAAGCGGGAATTGGTTAATTATATGAAAACTGTCACGAAGGAGCTCGGAGTAAAGTGTAGTTTTTGTCACATACCAAATGATTACACAAGCGATAAAAAAGCAAACAAAATTGTTGCACGCGAAATGATAAAAATGACGCAGAATGCTAACAATGTATTAGCTAACTTGAATTTCAAGGATGTATCTTGTTGGACTTGCCATCGTGGGAATAGACATCCAGAGCGCAGTCCTTTTGAAAAGAGCTAGTCTTATGAAACGGTTAACTCTTATAATTCTATCCACTCTTTTATTAGTAATTCTAAGCTGCTCTTCAAGTCCAAGATCGATGTTTCAGCGCAATAAAGCTCCAGCGCAAAAGCCTAATGTTGAGAAAAAAATAAAAGTAGACAAAAAAATAACCGTTCCAAAAAATAAAAAAAACCAAAAAAAATCAACTATATCAAGAACGCCAGTTAGAAGTTCTAAGCCTGTTTTACAGGAACTCCCTGAAGGTTGGACAGTAGATCGACATCCTGTAGCAAAATGGGGCATGTCGCTTCCAACGGTTATGTCAAATGTGTTGGATTCTGCTCAATCAGTAGAATACTGGGAAGAAGTAATAGATTTACCTACAGGTTATAAGGTACCATTAAAAAGAGCAAAAGTATATTTTCAAATTATTACCCGCTTAACCATTGAAAGCGTTGAGCTACATTTTATGAATATCAATCATATTTACAGCAACACCAATCACGAACCTTCTCACTACATAATGAATGCCATAGTTCGCGGTGTAGAGCTAAAGCCTACCGGCTTCCCACAGTTGACTTCAGATGATATTATTAAATATAAGTTTCTAATGAATTATGGAACGCCAAAGGAATTTTCTGGAGGATTTCATCATTATGAAAATAAAAAAACCATTATGAAGGTTAGGGATCTTGATTCAAGACATGTTCAAATTCAAATGAACAGTCCAGACGTAGATAAGAAATTATTAATTGCGATTGATGATATGTATTCTACTGAGGGAATTGAATATCAGAAAAAGCTTTTATTAAGATCAATCGACTTTTAACCTTTTCTTAAAATATGAACTTCCGGGGCATTATTTTTATTATCCCATTTTTGGGATACAGTCAAAATCTGAACGTTTCAGATATTATTCATAAAGGTAATACTTTTACAAAAGACTATATTATCAAAAGAGAGATTCAGCATTCAGTAGGGAGTCCTTTAGATAGCACTATTGCTGAGGCTGATAAAAATAGGTTAATTAATTTAGGCATATTTGCTGATGTTAAATGGAGAGCAATACCTTTAGAAGATAATTCAGTTATTCTTGAATATAATATTATTGAAAATGATAATTTTTTTGGTGGACGTTTTATTGGTCTAGGCGCTCCAGTTTATGATGAAAAAACCGGCTGGTCATTTACTGGGGGTGGATTTCTTAAAAACTTTCGCGGTCGAAATGAACAGGTTGGACTTGGCTTTTCTACGGGAGGGTTTAGTACAATCGCATTTGCATATTCTAATCCTTGGATATCAGGAGACCATATATCATTTGGTTCTGATATAGTCAAAAATAAATACGATCACCCATTTTTAGATTATAACATCGAAATAAAAAGCTTTGAAATGAATGTAGGTAGGTATTTTGGATACCAAAGAAAAACTTCTCTAGGATTCGAATTAGAAGAGTTCCATTTTATTAACGATACATCATTTTCAAAATACCAATACATTGCCCCGCAAGGATCTTTTGCTTATGATACTCGCGATTTATACGATAATCCTAAAAAAGGTATTTTACTTCGCGAAATGTTCTTTAGTCGTTTTGATATTAATGGCAAAATTGAAAAAAATATTACCTGGATTCAGTCGTTTAGTATGTACAGGCAATTAAATAATTTTAAAGATGACAAGCCATTAATTTTAGCATGGGGCGCTACTATGCAAATGAATATTGGAATTAAGGATCAGAGATTTATTTCTGCTATGGGTAGCGGTAATACCGTAAGAGGTTTTATATATCCAAATAGACTAGTATTTAATAGCGCCGATCAACAATACCGTTTTGGGTTTAACACATTCCACACTTCTATTGAGCTTAGAAAAATTCTTATACCAAGAAAAGTTATCGCAGATCGCTATGAATTTGGAGCTACAATTGCATTTTTTATTGATTATGGAGCTACAACATCCGATCAATTCACTAAACTATTCAAATCTGAAGGTATAGGAAGCACAGGCCTTTCTTTTCAATTTGAAGGGCCATGGCCTAGCATTATTCGTTTAGATTATGGCTGGGGTTTTTATAAAAATAAATTTGCAGATAGCGCTATGCATCTTGAAATAGGACATAAAATATAGTTATGATAAAAAATAATTTTAGAAATATTGCGATTATTGCGCATGTTGACCATGGAAAGACAACTCTTGTTGATGGAATGTTAAAACAGAGTGGAACTTTTAAAGAACATCAGTCGGTTGAAGACAGAGTAATGGATTCAATGGACCTTGAGAAAGAACGCGGTATAACAATTACAGCAAAGAATACTGCAATTTATTATAATGATATCAAGATAAATATTCTAGATACCCCTGGTCATGCTGATTTTGGCGGAGAGGTTGAAAGAAGTTTGAATTTGGTAGATGGTGCGTTACTATTAGTTGATTCTAGTGAAGGCCCTTTGCCTCAAACCAGATTTGTGCTAAGAAAAGCATTAGAGAAATCACTACCCATTATTGTTATTATTAATAAAATCGATAGGGCAGATGCACGCATAGATGAGGTTATAAATGAAATTTATGATTTATTTATTGATCTTGATGCTTCTGATGATCAGATTGAGTTTCCAATCTTGTTTACTGATGCCAAGTCAGGCATTGCTCATTTAGAACAAGGAAGTAGTTCAAAAAATCTTACCCCATTATTTGAAACAATCATTTCTAAAATTAATGGGCCTGATGTTTCGGATGATGGCGTATCACAGTTTTTAGTTACAAGTTTAGATTATGATTCTTATGTAGGCCAAATTGCTGTTGGCCGTCTTAATAACGGGACACTCTCTCTAAACTCAAATTATGCACTCTGTAAAAAAGATGAGATAAGTACAAATCAAAAATTTTCTGCTCTTTATACTTTTAGAGGCTTGAGCAAAGTACCTGTAGATAGCGTTGAATCAGGTGATATTATTGCTTTTTCAGGAATTGAAAACATTAGTATTGGAGATACGGTATCAGATAATGATAATCCTAAGCCTTTACCTAGGATTGAGGTGGATGAGCCCACAGTTTCTATGTTATTTTATGTAAATGACAGCCCATTTGCTGGACAAGATGGAAAGTATTTGACTTCAAGGCATATATCTGAAAGATTAAATAAAGAAATTTTAAGCAATGTATCTCTTCAAGTTATTTCAACAGAAAGACCCGATGTTTTTGAAGTTAGGGGTAGGGGAGAATTGCAAATGGCGGTTCTAATTGAAACCATGCGAAGAGAAGGCTATGAATTCATGGTCTCAAAACCCAAGGTAATCACAAAAGAGGAAAATGGTAAGACTCTTGAGCCAATGGAAAGAGTTTATCTTGATATTCCTGAGGATAAGGTAGGCGTAATTACTGAAAAACTTTCAACAAGAAAAGGTAAGATGGCAAATCTTCAAAATCATGGCAGTGGCAGAGTTAATCTAGAGTTTGTGATACCTTCAAGAGGTTTAATTGGTTTTAGGTCTCAATTTATGACTGATACACAAGGAGCAGGAATTATGAATACGCTTGTTGAGGGGTATCAGCCTTGGTTTGGATTAATTCCTCAACGTATATCAGGAGCTTTAGTTGCGGATCGCAATGGGAAAGTAACAACTTATGCATGTGTAGGAATGGCTGATAGAGGCGAGCTCTTTACTTCTGTAGGCACAGATGTTTATGATGGAATGGTTATTGGAGAAAGAAATAGAGAGGGTGATTTAAATGTAAATATTTGCCGTGAAAAGAAATTAACTAATATGCGAGCTGCTGGATCTGATAACACTGTTACTATTAGGCCGCCAAGACGCCTTTCTCTAGATCAATATATAGAGTTTATTGCAGAGGATGAGTTAGTTGAAGTTACTCCAAATAATATAAGACTTAGAAAAATGGAATTAGATCAAAACAAGAGAATAACCATGAAGAGAAAGGAGAAATACTCTTCAGAATAAATTCATGTTATAATACATAATTTTAAATAAATTTATAATTATGAAATATTTAAAATATTTTATTTCTCCAGCTACCATAATGCTTGCACTCTTTATTATTTTACAAGGTGCACATTTTCCAACAGCTTTTTTGATAGGCTTTTCACTATTTATTATATTAGGTGACTATTTCGCCAAAGAAAGTCATTCTGAAGAAACGTACAAATTTCCCTTTTTTTTAAATTTACCAATATATTTAAACCTGCCTCTATTATTAGTATTCATTTCAATATCCATTTTTTCTTTGACAAAAGAATCATCCTTATTGTTTAGTGGTATTTTAAGTGATTCTTACATTTCTAAACTCGAACTGATTAGAGCATCATTCACATTTATAGATTTATTTTCACTTATTTTCCTTTCAGGTTTGTTTATTGGAATTATGGGAACTGTAACAGGGCACGAACTTGTCCATAGAACGAAAAACAAGCTCGATATGTTTTTTGGTAATTGGCTTCTTGCATTTTCCTGGGACTGTACATTTGCCATTGAGCATGTTTATGGTCATCATAAAAATGTAGCAACAGCAATTGATCCTGCTACAGGAAAAAGAGGTGAAAATATTTATAAGTTTATTTTTCGAGCAATTTTTATCGAGCATAGAGATGCCTGGATTATTGAAATAAATCGTTTAAAATTAGCAAAAAAATCATTATTTAGCTTAAGCAACAGGATGCTTGTAGGGTATTCCAGGAGTATATTTTTGACATTTTTAGCATTTTTAGTTGGTGGCATTTCAGGAATTATTAGTTTTCTTTTAATCGCTTTTATCGCTAAATCCCTTTTAGAGCTCATTAATTTTGCTGAACATTATGGCTTAGTACGCGTTCCGGGCGAACCTGTTCAGCCTAGGCATTCATGGAATTCTAATGCCATTCTCAGCAGTTTATATTTATTTAATGTTACTAGACATTCATCGCATCATGAGAAATCACATCTCAAATATTGGGAGTTAAAATCTTACAAAGATTCCCCTACGATGCCACAAGGCTATTTAACGATGATTTATTTAGGGTTAATTACCCCTTTTTTATTTCATAGAATTATGGCTAAAAAATTAATTGAATGGGATCAAAAATTTGCTAATAAAGAAGAATGTGAATTAGCAAAAAAGCAAAATAGAAATAGTGGTATCCCTCTACTGATTGATAACTCTTAAGGTAATTTGTTAGAGCGCTTTAGTTTAATACTTGAAATGCTTTATTTGCTCGCCCTCATCTCCAATTCTTGTCATAGCTTCTATCCCCATATTAATATGTAGATCAACATACTTTCGAGTTACTTCTTGATCTTTTTCTTGTGTTTTGATGCCTTCTGGAACCATAGGAGTATCACTAACAAGTAGCAGGGCACCACGATTTATTTCGTTAGAAAATCCAGTAATAAAAATTGTAGCAGTTTCCATATCTATACCCATCACACGAACTTTGCGAAGGTATTTTTTAAACTTTTCATCATGCTCCCAAACTCGCCTATTTGTTGAGTAGACTACGCCAGTTCGATATTCAATTTTTTTATCAACAAGAATATCAGAAACATATTTATGTAGTTTGAATGACGGCATTGCAGGAACTTCTTTAGGAAAATAATCATTACTTGTTCCCTCTCCTCTTATTGCAGCTGTTGGTAGAATAAAATGACCAATATCAGTAGTCTTTTTAAGGCCACCACATTTACCTAAAAACAAAACACCTTTTGGGTTTATACAGGACAATAAATCCATAATAGTCGCAGCGTTTGCACTGCCAATTCCAAAGTTTATTATACTTAAGCCCTCTGAGTTGATTGCAGAAGTCATAGGACCACCCAATCCATTAATCTCAACATCAAATCTAGTGGCAAATTTCTCAACATAATTTTGAAAGTTTGTTAAAAGAATCCAATCGCCATATTTATTTGGATCAGTGCCGGTATATCTTTTGAGCCAATCAAAGGCAATTTCTTTTTTATTTTTCATTAATCTATTCCTTTTTTAAAAATCATAATATTTTTGAATTGATTCTCTGTGCCATCCCTTAATCTCTGAATATTGCTTCTGTGTGTAAAAATTATAAACCATGGAACCAAAAGACTAAAAATTATAATTGAAAGCGGCGCAGGGCTTAGCCCTAGAAAAGGAGGTAGCAGTATAAGTAAGATAGGTAACGAGCATGAAGCGATTATAGATGCTAATGATACATATCCTGTTAGAATAATAATAATAATTGCAATACCTAGGCAAAACGGGAAAACTGAAGGGAATAAAGCAATCATCATGCCACCAAGCGTCCCAACCCCTTTTCCTCCTTTGAAACCAGCAAAAACAGTATAAGTATGCCCTAGAACTGCTGAAAATCCGCAAAGAATTTGAATTACTCCAAGATCTGATATGGATTGACTTTCAAAAAAAATTCTAGCTAAAACTGCCGATGGGAACCATCCTTTGAAAATATCAACAAGGATAACAAAAACTGCTGGTTTCCAACCCAATACTCTAAAAACATTTGTTCCACCAGCATTGCCGCTACCATGCTTCCTTATATCGATACCGCGAAAAGATTTACCAACGATTATACTTGTTGGTGTGGAACCTGATAGGTAGCTTATAGTAAGTAATAATAATAAATAAAAATTTTCAATCATAATTTACATTCAATCTAATATTTGAATTGAAAAAACTAATCCTCCAGGTCCATGATACAACTTTTTTAAGTCCGGCTGTTATTGATCGGTGCAAACGGACGCCATCAATATAGTTTATACTCATTTAATTATCTATATCAGGAAGTTTATCGCTAATTGATATCTTATCATTTATTATGCCACCAGAAACAATAATTTTTAATCCAGATTCCACCGAAATATCAGGATGAATAGCATCATTTTTTGGTACAATTATAAAAACACCAGAAGTTGGGTTAGGTGTGGTTGGAACAAATAGGTGATAAAATACATCACCCTTTTTATTTTTTGATTCATTTGTTACAAATGCCATAGTCCAAAGAAATTTTCTAGGGTATTCTATCAAAACCACTCGCTGAAAAGATTTTGCTGCTGAGCCAGAAAAAGCACCTGTTATTTGTTTAATTGAATTATAAATAGTACTCACAATAGGCACTTTATCAACAATAATTTCACTCCACCTCAAGACAGTTCTACCTAGAACATTGGTTACAAATAGGCCAATTATGAAAATAAATAAAATTGTTAGAATTATACCTAATCCCGGTATTTCAACACCGATTGTTTTTAAAAGAGGCCCAGAGAAGCGATCTAAGAAATCAAATAAAAGTCTTATTATCCAATAAGTTGCCATAATCGGCATAAGAGCAATAAGCCCTGCAAAGATACGTCTTTTAATTGTTTGCCACATGATAATCCTTATATAAAAGTTAAATGACACCTTCCATCTTCAGAAGATATTTTTTTATTTTTAATCCACCGCCATATCCGCCTAAATCACCATTATTACCAATAACTCTATGGCATGGAATAATTATTGGTATCATATTTTTTGCATTTGCTGTTCCAGCTGCTCTATATGCATTTGGATTCCCAGCTTTATTAGCAATTTCTTTATATGTTCGAATTTCACCGTAAGGAATATTTGCCACTTCATTTAATACTTTTTGATAAAAAGGAGGCATAGCCAAATGAATTTTGATATTAAAAGCCCTTCTTTTATTAGAAAAATATTCAGTAATCTGATTTAAGGATCTGCACAGGTTTTTATCTAGTTTAGTATTTAATACTTCTTTTTTTTCTAATTTCATTTTATTGAGATATATAGATATTTTGTGTTCAAAAATTATTTGATGCAGTTGGCTAGATTTAGAAACCAATAGCAATTCTCCTATCGGAGTATTAGTAAAAGCATAGTTATAATTAATCAGACCATTTTCCTTTTAATTTCGCTGAGGTGAACTAACAAGATATCCCCCAAGAATAATAAGTACTGACCCTAATATTGCTAGAAAGGGTAAGGTTTCATTTAAAAAAAACCAACCTACAAATGTTGCAATTATAGGAGGATAAAATGCTGTATAGCTTATTTGAGTTACTGGAAGGTGGTTGAAAAGCCAAATATAAATCCCCCACGTAATCACTGTTCCTGGTACGGTAAGAAAAAAAATTGCAAACATATTTTTTCCATCAATAGGTACGCTTATTTGGTTTTCAAAAATTATAGCAAGGACAAAAAAAATCAACCCTGACATAGTCATCCCTACAGCATTTAAATGGTATGGGTTTATTTTACTTTTTTGCATTTTTAGATGAACATTTGGCCAGGCTGCAAGAATAACAGAAAGTAGGATTGCAAGAATTCCAAGTGACGTTTGACCTTGGCCAAGCATATCTTTATTATAAAACAATAGCATAGTGCCTATGAGACCTATAATCATTCCAGCTGACTTTCTCTTTGTGAGTTTATCATCTGGTAAATAAAAATGAGCCATAAAGGCAACACATAACGGCAAGAGACTCCAAAGAATCGCTCCTAGGTTTGAAAAAACAAATTTGGTCCCCCAGTAGGTAAGGTAATAGCATAATGAAAAATTAAAAAGAGTGAACAAAGCATAAACACGCTTTAGATCAGAGGAAAATTCAACTTTTTCTCGATTAACAAAATAGGCTATCCAAAAAATAATGCCAGCACAAATAAAACGAATTGAAAGTCCTTTGTATATGGGCATGTCTTGAAGGCTTATCTTTAAATACATCCATGTAAATCCCCATAAAATACACATTAATGCATAAAAGAAATATATTCTGGTTTTCATAAAAAAAAAGCCCTGATTAATTCAGAGCCATTAGAAATCCGGGAGGTTTATAGAATTGGCTAGTTAATCGATTTTTCATGTAAATATATAACCAAGGTGCTTGCAATATATATTGATGAATATGTACCAACTATAACCCCTATAATCATAGCAAAAGCAAAGTTGTGTATTACTTCTCCACCAAAAACCCACAAAATGAAAACAACAACGAATGTTGTAAGAGATGTTATTACCGTCCTAGAAAGCGACTCATTAATACTGCTGTTTACAACCAATGAATACGCTTGATTCTTAGAGGATTTTAAATTTTCTCGAATTCTATCAAAAATTACAATAGTATCATTTAGAGAATATCCAACAATCGTTAAAAATGCGGCAATGATTGGAAGGCTGATTTCGTATGATAGCAATGAAAACATTCCAAGTGTAATTAGGATATCATGAGTTAGAGCAGCAATTGCACCTAAGGCAAATTTAAATTCAAAACGAATAGAAATATAAAGAAGAATAAGGGCTAATGCTGAGAATATTGCCATTACAGCTTTACCGCTAAGTTCCGATCCAATTTTAGGGCTTATTTTACCTTTGCTGAGAACAAACTCATTCATATCGTCAGGAGCTTTATTTGGAAAAGATTTAAATAGATGAACTGCGATTTTTTGTGCAAAATTTGATGGTGAGTTCTCAATATGAGGAACGCGAATCGATACAGCATTTTTGTTGCCAAAATGCTTTACTTCTTCTTTGCTAAAATCAAAGTTTTGACCATCAATATTTATGTTACTCATTTTAGAGCGAACATTTTCAACGTTAATTTCTTCTGTATATTGTACCGCAACAAAGGTTCCACCCTTAAAGTCAATACTTAGCTTAGGTCCCCCATTAGCAAGTAACGAAATTAGACCAGCAAAAACAATAAAGCCTGAAAGTCCAAGAGCAAGGGGTTTTTTGCTCATAAAGTCAAAATTTGAATTTTTTAAAATTCTCATATGTTTAGTTTTTTAAATCCTTTACGATTTACAAATGCATTAAAAATTGTTCTAGTCACAAAAATTGCAGTAAACATTGAAATTAATATCCCCCAAAAAAGGACTGTTGCAAATCCGCGAATTGGACCAGTACCAAATTGCCATAAAACTAGAGCAGCAATCAAGGTAGTCATATTTGCATCAACAATGGTTGTTAAGGCTCGATTGTAGCCTCCATCAATAGCCGCTTTTGCTGTTTTGCCCTTATCAAGCTCTTCTCTAATACGTTCAAAAATAATCACATTTGCATCAATTGACATACCAACGGTCAAGATTAGTCCAGCGATACCAGGCAATGTTAATGTAGCTTGAAGCGATGCAAGTATTGCAAGAACAAGAACCAAGTTCCATATAAGCGCAAAATCTGCAATACTGCCAGCTGTGCGATAATATAGCAGTATAAAGATTAATACAATCGCTAAACCAATAAGAACAGATTGCGTCCCTCTTTTTACTGAGTCTGCACCCAAGGAGGGTCCCACAACTCTTTCTTCAATAATATCAACAGGTGCAGGTAGTGCACCAGCCCTTAAAACGATAGCTATATCTTTTGCTTCATCTATATTTGCGAACCCCTCAATTAAGGTACCTCCACCAGAAATTTTCTCTCGAATATTTGGCGCCATATGGACTTTACTATCAAGGACAATTGCAACCTGTCTTCCAATATTTGAGCCGGTCATTATTGCCCATTTTCTAGCACCATCTGAATTCATTGAAAGATTAACAATGGGCTGTCCAGCCGATGTTGTTCCTTGAGGACCTAGGTTCGCTTTAGCTTCTTCTACAACACCACCAGTTAATTCAGCTTGATCGTCAAGAAGGTACAGGGTATACATGTTTTCAACAGAACCATCATTTAAAACATACTCCTCAGCTTTATGGCTAAATAGGAAATTCGCACCTATAGAAGCAAGCCTATCATTGACCTCAGGTTTATTAATTAGCTTTCTAATAGCAAATGCATTTTTTTCAGGAACACCTATCGAGTTACCTAGGTTTCTTAATAGTGATGAAAAAGGTCGTTCAGCAAACATATCTTGATTAACTATTGCTGAATCATTTTCGCTACTTGATTCAGCTGCACCAAAAAGTTCACTGACTGATACAGTTTTATCATTACTAGAATCAGAATCAATTTTATTTTTAGGAGGATCTGCATCCTTAGTTATGCTAGAAATTGAATTATCTTTTTTAAGAATCTGGTCAACTTTTATCATAAAGTCATTTGTCGTAGTAATATCTTTAACAAGATAAAATTCAAGCAATGCAGTACTTTCAAGCAATGCGCGCGCTCTTTCAGAGTTTTGAACACCTGCTAATTCAACGATGATACGTTGAGTGCCTTGTTTTTGAATGGTAGGTTCAGCTACTCCAAATTGATCTATACGGTTTTGAAGAATTTCAAGAACACGGTCGATTGCATCTTCGGCCTCAGTTTTGAGTGCAGTTATAATATCATCAGAACTTGATCCATAGTCATAATAGTATCTAGATAGCTTTACTTCTTTATCATTGATTAAATTTGAAAAAGCATTAAAGAAATCAGTTTCAGGGGATATCAAAATTTCCTGACGTATAGATTCAAAAACTGATGTGAGTTTTCTATCTTTGTTAATAGCGATATTTTCAATAAGGGTAGGAATATCTACTTCAAGCGCAATATACATTCCGCCTTTAAGGTCAAGCCCTTGTTTAATTGCTCGAGATTCTAGACTTTCAAGATCTCCTTGTTCAGAAAGGAGATTTTTTTCATTTTCTGATAAAGTTTGAAGCTTGATGGTCGGCCATAGGGACCATAATCCCCAAACTAGGACTAGCCCTATTAATAAAAAGCGCGGTGTTAGTTTATTTTGCATAATGTATAATTTAATTACTTATAAGACGGGGAATATACTCTTGTATTTAATATTGAACAAGTGCGTCAATCATTTATTAAATAATTTTAAATCTTTTTCCAACTTTTTTAAAAGCATTAATCGCATGGTCAATATGGTTTATTGACATTGCAGCGGAAATTTGAACCCTTATTCGAGCTTCATTTTTGGGAACAACCGGGTAGAAGAAACCAATTACATAAATTCCATTTTTAAGAAGCTCACTTGCCATTTTTTGGGCAGTTTTAGCATCATAAATCATAATCGGAACTATTGGGTGATCACTTTTTTTAATATCAAATCCAATTTTTGATATCTCAGTTCGAAAATATTTAGTATTTTTTTCAAGCTTATCTCTGAGAGAAGTTGATTTAGAAAGCATTTCAAAGGCCTTGATTCCTGCAGAAGCTATCGATGGAGAGAGAGTATTTGAAAATAAATAAGGCCTAGATCTTTGTCGAAGCAGATCAATCAGATCTTGTTTTCCAGTCGTAAATCCTCCTGATGCCCCTCCTAGTGCCTTTCCAAGGGTAGAAGTCCAAAGATCAACTTTATCCATAACGTTATGATATTCTGCAGAACCTCTTCCAGTTTTCCCTATAAATCCCGTAGCATGACTATCATCAACCATTAACAAGGCATCGTATTTTTTTGCGAGAGCGGCTATTTTATCTAGCTTTGCTATATAGCCATCCATAGAAAAAACCCCATCTGTTGCAATCATTTTGATGTTAGCATTTTGCGCATTACGCAATTGTTTTTCTAGGTCTTCCATATCGCTATTTTTATAACGATATCGCTTAGCTCTACATAGTCTAATTCCATCAATAATAGATGCATGATTTAGTGAATCTGAAATAACTGCATCTTTTTCTGTTAAAAGAGTCTCAAAAAGACCTCCATTAGCATCAAAACATGAAGTATATAAAATCGTATCATCGCTATTAAAAAATTGAGAAATGGTTTTTTCAAGATCCTTATGAACTATTTGGGTACCACAAATAAATCGAACAGAAGCCATCCCGAATCCATAATCATCTAGGGCTTTTTTTGCAGTGGCAATGATTTCTGGGTTATTTGCTAAACCTAAATAATTATTTGCACAAAAATTTAATACATGTGAATTTTCTTTAGTAGATATTTCAACGCTTTGAGAGCTAGTAATCGATCTCTCATCTTTATAGAGTCCTTCATTTTTGATATTTGATATTATTTTTTTATAGGAATCTACCATTCTAAAATCACCTTACCGCAATTACCAGATTTTAAAATCTCAAATGCCTTATTATAATCATCGATTTTAAAACGATGGGTCAAAACGTCTGAAATTGATAAACCGCTTCTTAGCATTTGAGTCATTTTATGCCAAGTATCAAACATTTCTCTTCCATAAATACCTTTTATGTTTAATCCTTTAAAGATTATATCGTCCCAGTTGATCTTTGTTGAATTTGGAAGAATCCCTAATAATGCAATATTTCCACCATTGTACATATTATCTATCATTTGATTGAATGCTTCAGGGTTTCCAGACATTTCAAGACCAATGTCAAATCCCTGATTAATATCCAATTCTCTAAATATGCTCCTCAAGTTTTCTTTTTTTGGGTTAATGGCTTTTGTTGCCCCAAGCTTAAGAGCCAGTTCTAACCTGTATTCATTGATATCCGTAATTACCACATTTCTTGATCCAGAAAATTTACATATAGCTGCAGCCATTATTCCAATAGGACCGGCTCCAGAAATCAAAACATCCTCACCGGTTAATTTATACGTTAAAGCAGTATGAACTGCGTTTCCAAATGGATCAAAGAAGGAGGCAATTTCAGATGGTATATCTTCATGAATAGGCCATACGTTTGATTCTGGAATTACTAAATACTCTGCAAAGGCACCATTACGATGAATTCCTACCCCAATTGTTTTATGGCATAAATGTTGTTTTCCAGCCCTGCAGTTTCGACATTGCCTACAAGTTAAATGCCCTTCCCCTGAGACGCGATCCCCAACTTTATATTGTGTAACTGCTGAGCCTATTTCATCGATAACTCCACAAAATTCGTGCCCAATTGTTAAAGGTAGATCAAGATTTTTTTGAGACCATTCATCCCAATTATAAATATGCATATCAGTTCCACATATTGCAGTATGGGTAATTTTAATCTTAACATCATTAACACCATACTCAGGGATATCAACGTCTTCCATCCAAATCCCTTTTTCAGGAGTATGCTTGACAAGAGCTTTCATAAGGTTTCCATATTCATTGATTGTTAAGAAAAATTTAATGGGTTATACTTACCATACACAATGGAATAAACAAAAGAGGTTAAGTTTAGTTCATGCGCATTCAAACACAATTTTTACTGATAAATATCATTGGGGGTATTGCTGTTCTTGGGGGATATGTTATTGCTCTAATAAATCATCCAGAAACAAGAAATGAATTATGGGGTGGAGTCCCTGAGAATTTAAGGTTTTGGATAACTATATTTATGTTTATATCTGCCTTTGGATATTGCTTTGCAATGTATTATTTGATATTTGATGAAGGACTATTTTTAAATTTTTTCTGGGGAAAATTTGATTATAAATTGATAAAAATTCTTTTAATAATTTTTCTTTTGACAGCTGCTTTATGGATTCATACAGCATTTATCTATATTGAATCTGGGTCAAAACTATACTGGAACTTTGTTCAGCTTGAGTTATGGCTTACAGGTATCTCAGCTTTTTTAATTATGATTGGAATAGCTACTGCAATCGGCGTAAAAAATAGCAATTTGCATTTATATTCGATTTTAGGTTTGAGCGCTATCTCTTTCCATTGTTTAGTTTTGGACGCATTCTTATGGTTAAATAAATTTCCATTGAAACACTAGTAGGTATAAAAAAGATTTTGACGCAATTAAAGAAAACATTAGGGCTTTTAGACGGTATTTCATTACTTATTGGAATAACCATAGGTTCTGCTATTTTTGCCACACCTCAGATAATCGCAACATATCAAAATTCATTTTCAAGCATAATACTATTATGGGTTATAGTAACTATTTTTGTTTTTATAGGATCATTGATATATGCTGAATTAGGATCACGTTTTCCCAGTACTGGAGGAGAGTTTGTTTATATATCAAAAGCTTTTGGTCCTTTTTGGGGGTTCATCTTTGGATGGGCGCAATTATTAATTATTCGAACAAGTCCCGCAGCTGGAATTAGCTTAATTACCGCTAATTACGTTGGCTATTTTTTTGATATAAATCAATTTCAAAAAAACATTATAGCTATACTAATTATTATTTTATTTGGCACTATTAATTATTTAGGTGTTGAAAGAGCAAGTTTTTACAATAAATTTTCATCATTTGTTAAAACACTTGGAATCATTATTTTTGTGGCAGCAGGTTTAATTTTTTATGGCGCAGATTTTTCAAACCTTCAGCCTTCAATAAAGCCTACTCAAAATCTTGGCCCAATTGGCAATTTTGTTGCTGCATCTATTTTGGTTTTATTTTCTTATTTAGGTTGGGATAGAGTTGGTTATGTCGCTGGAGAGATGAAAGATCCTAAAAAAATAATTCCATTAACAATGTTTTACGGTATATCAGCGATTGCGCTAATATACTTAGCTGCAAATCTTCTTTATCATACTGTTTTAGGGCTCGAGGGAGTAAGAAGCAGTATCATTGTTGCTTCTGATACTGCATCGATTCTCTTTGGAAAAATAGGGGCTGCTTTAATATCTCTAGTTGTTATTATTTCAGCAACAGGTAGTATTAATGGAACTATGATGTCTGCAAGTAGGCTTTACTATGCAATGGCTCGCGATGGGCTACTTTTTAATTGGTTTAATCATATTCACCCTGAATACAAGACCCCATCTCATTCAATCATTGCGCATTGTGTTTGGGGTATAGCCCTTTTGATTATTAGGCAAAATTTTGAGACAATTGTCTCCGGAATGGTTTTTACAATAATTATATTTTACATTATTACAACATTGGCCTTTTTTAAATTTAGAAAAACGAGTGAAGGGGCAAAAGGATATAGGATGCCTTTTTATCCTGCACTGCCTGCATTTTATCTTATTGGGCTGATAATACTTGTAATCTTAAGGCTGATATTCCAATTTAACCTATCGATACAAGACTTAAGCTTTGTCTTAACCGGTGTTCCAATATATTTTCTTTTTTTTAAGCAGAAAGTTAATCGCTAACTTTAGCCCCGTTTACAAAGCATATAAATATAAATTATGAGTAAAATTGTTTCTTTAACTAATCAAAAAGGCGGAGTCGGGAAAACCACAACATCCGTTAATCTTGCAGTCAGCTTTGCAGTGTCTGAAGTTAAGACTTTATTAATAGATCTTGACCCTCAATCAAATGCTACAACTGGACTTGAAGCCCTTATAGATGATAGGCAAGGTTCGATTTATGATTTAATTGTTGGCGATGTAAATGCATCTGATGTTATTTCCAAAACCCGATTAGAATGCTTAGATATTATAAGCTCGACAAACGATTTGGTTGGGGCTGAAGTGGAGTTGGTAAACTTGATGGCTCGCGAAAGACAGCTTGAAAAAAAGCTCAAATCAATCCAAAAAAAATATGACTATATTTTAATTGACTGTCCCCCATCTCTTGGCTTGTTAACTTTGAATGCCTTGACGTGCTCAAATTCGATCATAATACCGATTCAATGCGAATATTATGCCTTAGAAGGTTTAGGTCAGCTCCTAAATACATTTAGATTGGTGCAAAAAAATTTAAATCCAAAACTTGAAATTGAAGGAGTACTTTTAACGATGTATGATTCTAGACTAAATTTATCAAGCCAAGTTGCAGATGAGGTGAAGGGGTTTTTTAAAGAAAAAATTTTTGAAACAGTTATCCATCGCAATGTTCGTTTAAGTGAAGCCCCTAGCTTTGGGAAGCCTGCACTTTTATATGATGCAAATTCAACAGGGGCTCAAAATTATCTTTCTTTAGTAGAGGAGATTCTGCATCATGGCAACTAAGAGGCTTGGTAAAGGACTTGAAGCTTTAATTAGACCAAGCTCCCCTGAAACTACAGAAAAATCGAGAGGCTCAGGTATTTCTAGTATATTGATTTCAAAAATTAAAACCAATCCATTGCAACCAAGAAAAGATTTTCGCAAAGACTTGCTTGATGATTTAGCCGCATCAATTAAAGAAAATGGGGTAATTAGCCCTATTACTGTCCGTCAAGATAAGGGTAATTATACCTTAATTGCTGGAGAACGAAGACTAAGAGCTTCTCGTTTAATAAAATTAACTGAGATACCAGCATATGTTATTGAAGTAAAGAATAATTCTGATATGATGCAATTGGCGCTTATAGAAAATATTCAACGAGAAAATCTTAACCCTATGGAAGAATCCGAAGCTTATGCCTTACTTCAAAATAAATTTAATTTCTCTCAAAATGATATTGCAAAGTCTGTAGGGAAAAGTCGTTCTACTGTTACAAATTCTTTACGTCTTTTACAGCTTCCTAATGAAATAAGAGCAAGTCTTAAGGATAATAAAATTAGCGCAGGGCATGCTCGTGCTATTTTAGCTGCTGGATCAGAACAAGCAATGCTTAGGCTATGGAAGCAAATTTTGAAAGAAGGGTTATCTGTTAGATCTACTGAAGATCTTTCTAAAAATTCAAAAGCAATAAGGTTCAAGAATAAAGTCAAGAAAAAAGCAAAAAGCAAAACTCTTATATCGATTGAGAATGAACTTATTTCAATTCTTGGCACCAAAGTTCAATTAAACCCTAAGAGTACAAAATCTGGATCTATTTCTATTGAATATTTTACAAATGAAGATTTGGATAGAATTTTAGAGTTAATTAGGAATATTGATAACTAAATGAAGCCAAGTAGATACACTTTTTTAATTGTTCCAGATCATGATGGTGAAAGCAGGCGGTTTTCTCTATCAAGAAATAGCACCTTTTTTATTATTATTTTTACACTATTAATATTTTTAGGAGTATCTTTTTCTTATTTTTACCTTATTCCTCTATCAATGGATTACACAAGGATGCAGTCCAGATATAATGAAGTAATCGGTGAAAGAGTAGAGGTTCTTGAATTATATCGAGATTTAGAAAGAATGAAGCAGATGGAAATTGTTGTTCAAAAAGCATTGGGTATGGATTTAGGTGAAAGCGATACATCTGGGGCCAGGCTTTCTGAGATGATGAATGATTACCCGATAAAGCTATCATATTTAAATAATGTACCCTCTCTGCTTCCCATTGATGGTGTTATGACACAGGATATGGTGGTTTCTAATGAGGAAGCTATGCGAGAGCATTTTGGTGTCGATATTGCCGCTCCAATAGGGCAGCCAGTAATGGCTTCTGCTTCAGGTCAAGTGGTCTTTTCAGGCTGGACAACTGATCTTGGAAATTTGGTAATAATTTATCATGGCAATGAATATTTTACATATTATGGACATAATGAATTAATTTTAGTAAAAGTTTACGATAAAGTAAAGCGCGGTGATGTAATTTCAACCTCTGGAAATTCAGGAATAAGCTCCGGACCTCATCTTCATTTTGAAATTTGGAAAGATGGAGAGCCAGTAGACCCGTTGTTATATTTTCCAGAGTTAAACCAAACAAATATTAGTGTGAAATAAATTATGGGTAAAAACGATTATAAAGATGTACACACAATGATTGGAACAGATGCTGTTATTCAAGGCAATGTTACCTGTCAGGGTGGTGTTGCTGTCTATGGAAAAGTTTTTGGTGATGTAGTTTCCGAAGGTCCAGTGCGTATAGCGCGTGGCGGGGAAGTACATGGTAATGTGCAAGCCAATGACTCACAAATAGGGGGCATGGTTGATGGCAATGTGCGTGTTGAGAATAGGGCAATATTAGGATCGGAATGCAATCTTAAAGGCGATTTAGTTTACAGGACCCTTGTTATTGAAGAAGGTGCCCAGTTCCAGGGACATTGTGTAATGGTTGATAATGAAAAGCAGACGGGCAAAGACGACTAAATATATAGCATATTTCTATGTCAAAAAATGACGATTTCATTCGGAAAGCTCTGAATGAATTTCAACACATTCTAAGAATTTCAGGGCCGGCTGCTAGCGCTTCTTATTCTTTATTGGGTTCAATAATCATCCTTTCATTGGGAGGTTATTTTTTAGATAGCTACTTTTCAACCTTTCCGTTATTTTTACTTATTGGGCTTTTGCTTGGAATTATAGTTGGCTTTTATGGATTGTATAAGTTTATAAATAATAAATAAATGAAGCATATCCAAAATTTTATTTACCTTGAGATAATAATTTTAATAGCTGGCAGCCTTTTAAATAATCAAAATAAAATTGAAGTTTTTTTAGGAAGTATAGCGCCTTTTATCATATACATCATTGAAAGCTATCTTTATTTAAAATCACAAAAAATCAATCCAATTCAATCAACAAGGATTTTGATTTTTGGCTTCATTTTCAAGATGGCTTTTTTTGCTCCTTTTTTATTGGGATTTATTTACTTTTATGCTTTCAACGCACGCATATTTGTGTTTAGCTTTTTATGCTCGATTATATTGTTTCACGTATTAGAAGCAATGATTATTGGTTCATTTTTTAATAAAATAAATAAAAAGTATAAATGATTTTAGGTGGCGAAAAGCTTGAAGGCAAAAGCGTAACTGAGCAGGTTGCAGAATACCTCATTTCCCATGTTTCCAATTCAAGCATAGAAAAACCCATTATTAAAATAAATGAAATATTTGGTATAGATATGTCTATTACCAAACATGTTTTAATGCTATGGATTGTTTCTATATTGGTATCACTTTTTGTAATAATACCAATTAGAAAATATTTACGTCAGTCAACTTACAATCCTTCAAAAACTTCAAGCGCAATTGAGGCAATAGTTCAATTCATTCGAGATTCAATTGTTATGCCAAACGTTGGACCAAAATGGGTGAATACCTGGACTCCCTTGGTGCTTACTTTTTTCTTTTTTATCCTTTTTGCTAATGGAATTGGTATGATTCCTATTTTCGATCTATTAGGCGTAGCAAAGTACTCAGGCTTAACAGACTCTGCTTTTTTATACTCCCTTACAAAGGGTGGCGCTACAGCAACCGGAAACTTTCAAGTAACAGCTGCTTTAGCTACAATTACATTTTTTGCAATCATTGTTGCTGGAACTAAAGCTCATGGATTTATTAAGCACTGGAAGAACCTTGTGCCGCATGGTTTAGCATGGCCCATTTATTTTTTATTAATCCCAATTGAGCTTATGGGTATGATAGTTAAGCCATTCGCTTTAACTATGAGATTGGCAGCTAATATGACAGGTGGGCATATTGCTATTTTGGCCCTTTTATCACTAACTGCAATATTTGCAGATAAATTTCAATCAACTGTAGCTGGTGTAGGTGTTGCTTTAATTTCAGTTCCTATGGCTACAGCAATATCTGGGCTTGAAATTATTGTTGTTCTTGTCCAGGCATATGTTTTTACACTGCTAACTGCTGTTTTTATTGGAATGGCAATTAACGTTCATCATTAAAATAAAATAAGGAAATAAATAAAATGGAACCTACAACACTACTTCCAATCGGTTTAGGCTTAATAGTCATTGGTGCTGGAATGGGTATTGGCAGATTTGCCTCTGCAGCTGCAGAAAGCATTGCGCGTCAACCTGAAGCAGCTGACAAGATTACTGGAGCAATCAATCTTCCTCTATTTCTACTAGAAGGCGTTGCAATTCTAGCTGAAGTTTTTGCTTTTTTAATGCTTGTCCTTTAAAATACAGTAAATACATAACTATAGGAAATTAATGTGAATTTTTTATTGATAGCTATCTTTGCTGAATCTAATGGAGGGAAAAACCCCTTAACCGCAGTTACGCCTGGATTGTATATATGGACAATAATAACATTTTTATTGCTCTTTTATGTTCTGGCCAAATTTGCTTGGAAGCCTTTACTTAGTATGCTGGAAGAGAGAGAGAATTTGATTAAAAGCTCATTGGGTGATGCTGAAAAAGCTCGTTTAGAATTAGAGAAGCTTAATTCAGAGTCAGAGGCAATAATTTCTAAAGCCCGTTCTGACGCCCAATCAATTCTTTCTGATGGGAAAGCAGCTGCTGAAAAAATCAAAGAAGATACGATTTCGAAAGCAAAAGATGAGGCAGATAAAATTAGAAAAGATGCACAGTATCAAATCCAAGTAGAAAAGGATAAAGCAATCACTGATATTAAAAAAGAAGTTGTCGATTTATCAATTTCGGTAGCTGAGAAACTAATTAACAAGAATATCAGTGAGAAAGACAATAGCTCATTGATAGAAGAATCTTTGAAAAAAATAAAAAAATATGAAGCTTGATCAAAAAGCTAAGCAGTATTCTGAAGCACTGTTTAACGTAGCGGTTGAATCTCGATCAGAGACTGATGTTAAAGATTCACTTATCAATATTTGCAATGCTATAAGAAACTCTGCTGAATTTAGATCATTCTTGCTTTCAAAAAGAATTTCAAATTCTGATAAAGGTAAGGTATCTAATGAGGTATTTGGAAATAGTTGCCATAAAATTGTTAGTGGGTTTATAGCTGTTTGTGAAAGAGAGAATCTTGTAAAGATTATACCTTTACTTAGTAAGCACTACAATCTTATGCTTGCCGATAAGAAAAATATTGTAAATGTTGTAGCTGATGTTACAATTGATTTATCTGAAGATAGAAAAGCAGAATTGAAAAAGTTACTAGACCAGTCTTTGGAAAAAAATACAGAGATTTCTTTTAAAGTAAATCCTGATCTTATTGGTGGAATTAGGCTGAGAGTAGGCAATGAGCTTGTGGACGCTTCAATAGGGAATCATTTAAAAAACATGCGTCAGGAAATGTTAGACGCTTAATATTTAGAAAGAAACTATGGAAATCAAAACTGATAATATTACTGCACTACTTCAAGAACAGATCAAGAAGTTTGATTTATCTGTTGATGTATCTGAGGTTGGTGAAGTAATTGAAATAGGAGATGGGGTTGCCCGTGTTTCGGGTCTTGAAAAAGTTATGAGCTCAGAACTTGTAGAGCTTCCAAATGACGTTTATGGCATGGCTCTTAATTTAGAAGATGATAACGTTGGTGTGGTTTTATTTGGTGAATCTAGCCATGTCAAAGAAGGTGACCTTGCAAAACGAACAGGAAAAGTTGTTGAGGTACCTGTAGGTAATGCAATGCTTGGGCGTGTTGTTAATCCGTTAGGCCAACCCGTTGATGGTAAAGGAGCAATTGATACTAAAGATTTCCTTCCTATTGAAAGAAAAGCATTAGGTGTGATGTCCCGTTCCCCAGTTAATCAACCTTTGCAAACAGGTATTAAAGCTGTTGATAGTATGATACCGATTGGTCGGGGTCAGCGTGAGCTTATTATTGGGGATCGTCAAACTGGAAAAACTGCGGTAGCTGTTGATGCGATTATTAATCAAAAATATACTCATGAAACAGATTCACCGGTTTATTGCATTTATGTTGCGATTGGACAAAAAGCGTCAACTGTCGCATCTATCGTTGCTGAATTAGAAGCAAACGGTGCAATGGAGTATACTACCGTAGTATCTTCAAGTGCCTCCGATGAAGCACCTTTACAATACATTGCTCCATACTCTGGATGTGCAATGGGCGAGCACTTCAGGGATAATGGAAAAGATGCATTAATTATTTATGATGATTTATCAAAACAAGCTGTTGCTTATCGTCAAATGTCGCTTATTCTAAGAAGGCCTCCTGGAAGAGAGGCTTTTCCAGGTGATGTATTTTATCTTCATAGTCGACTATTGGAAAGAGCATCAAAGCTTTCTGACGATCTTGGGGGTGGTTCTTTAACTGCTTTGCCAATTATTGAGACTCAAGAAGGAGATGTATCTGCCTATATTCCAACAAACGTGATTTCGATTACTGATGGACAAATTTATCTTGAGAAAAATCTTTTCAATTCAGGCGTTAGGCCTGCTATTGATGTTGGTATTTCAGTTTCTCGTGTAGGTGGTAATGCGCAGATCAAGGCAATGAAAAGTGTTGCAGGTACGCTTCGACTAGACCTTGCACAATATCGCGAACTTGAAGCTTTTGCAAAGTTTGGCTCAGACCTTGATAAAAATACTTTAGCTCAATTAACTCGCGGTGAGCGCATGGTAGAGATTCTAAAGCAAGGACAATATGTGCCCATGCCAGTTGAAAAGCAGGTTGCAATAATTTTTGCAGTATCAAAAGGGTATTTGGACTCTGTTCCTGCTGATAAGGTATCTGAATTTGAATCAAGCCTTTTTGATTATTTAGAAGCAAATAACGCTAATGATTTAAAAACGATTGTTAAGGAAGGCGTTATTTCAGATAAATTAGAAACTAGCCTTGAAAAAGCAATCTCGGAATTTGCAAATGGGTTTTCAGCTTAATTAATGGCTAATCTTAAAGATATTCGTGATCGAATTAAATCGGTCAAAAGTATTCAAAAAGTTACCAAGGCAATGAAAATGGTTGCGGCTGCGAAAATGCGAAGAGCTCAAGAAAATATGGAAAAAGCTAGGCCTTACAATCATCGTTTAGTAGAAATTATTCAACATTTATTGCCGTCCGTTGAAAGAGATATGTTGCCATTATTAGAAATGAGAGATGTAAAAAGATTAGCTTACGTCGTTGTGACCTCTGATAGAGGTTTAGCGGGGTCATTCAATTCCAGTATTTTAAGAAAAGCCCATAATGATATAGATGATTTTGGTAAAGAAAATGTAGATATTTTTTGTATTGGTAAAAAAGCCAATGATTATTTTAAATCTAGACAATATAATATAGTTAATTCCTATTTTGATTTTTGGAATGAGCTAAGCTTTAATCAATCTATGAAGATTGGTAGTACAATAATTAATCATTTCTTAGATCAATCAGTTGATGAAATTCGAGTTGTTTTTAATGAATTTGTAAATGTTGCAACCCAAGCAGTTATTACGGAAAAGTTATTGCCAATTGAATTAGATGAAGACGAATTAAGAGATGTTGATTATCTTTATGAGCCATCTAAGAAGAAAATTGTCAAATCATTGATTCCGCGTTACTTGAATGCGCAAGTGTGGAAATATCTATTGGAATCATACGCTAGTGAGCAAGCTGCAAGAATGGTTGCCATGGAAAATGCGACTAGCAATTCTGAAGATATGATAAAAAATTTAACATTAGAATTTAACAAAGCACGTCAAGCCGCCATAACAACAGAGATGTTAGAGATTGTTAGTGGAGCTGAGGCGTTAAAAGAATAAAAGGATTCTTAATATGTCAAATATGACTGGAAAAATTTCTCAAATAATGGGTGCAGTAGTTGATGTTGCATTCGAAGATGGCCATTTGCCAAATATTATGAACGCTCTTAGCGTTGATAGAGGTGAAGAAGGGGCTTTAGTTTTAGAGGTTGCTCAGCATTTGGGTGATAATATGGTAAGAACGGTAGCAATGGATTCAACGGATGGATTGACTAGAGGAGTTGATGTTGTTGATAGCGGTTCTCCAATCACTGTACCTGTTGGCCAAGAAACGCTAGGAAGGCTTTTTGATGTTCTTGGTAATGTAATTGATGGAAAAGGCGATCTTAAAACTGATAAGAAGAATCCAATTCATCGATCAGCCCCAAAGCACGAAGAATTAACTACTTCAACAGAAATTCTAGTTACTGGAATCAAAGTAGTTGATCTTATGGAGCCATACACCAAAGGAGGAAAAACTGGTTTATTTGGTGGGGCTGGAGTAGGTAAGACGGTATTAATTCAAGAGTTGATTAGGAATATCGCTACGGAACATGGCGGGTATTCTGTTTTTGCGGGAGTTGGTGAGCGAACTCGTGAAGGAAATGATCTATACAATGAAATGACAGAATCTGGTGTTATAGATAAAACTACAATGGTTTTTGGCCAAATGAATGAACCTCCTGGTGCTCGATTAAGAGTAGCTCTAAGCGGTCTTGCTATGGCCGAGTTTTTTAGGGACGATGAAGGTAGAGATGTTTTATTGTTTGTGGATAATATTTTTAGATTTACTCAGGCTGGGTCTGAAGTATCTGCGCTTTTAGGAAGAATGCCTTCTGCGGTGGGCTATCAACCAACATTATCAACGGAAATGGGAGAGCTTCAAGAAAGAATTACATCAACAAAAAAAGGATCTATTACATCAGTACAGGCAGTATATGTTCCTGCAGATGATTTAACTGATCCAGCACCTGCAACAGCTTTTGCTCATTTGGATGCAACATCGGTTCTTGAAAGAAAAATTGCTGAATTAGGTATCTATCCTGCAGTTGACCCATTAGCATCAACTTCAAGAATTTTAGATCCTAGGATAATTGGTGATCGTCATTACAATGTAGCTAGAAATGTTGAGGGTGTCCTACAAAAATATAAAGACCTTCAAGATATTATAGCAATCTTAGGAATGGATGAATTATCCGATGAAGATAAATTAACAGTTTCTCGAGCAAGAAAAATTCAGAAATTTTTCTCTCAACCATTTTTTGTAGCAGAGCAATTTACTGGAACACCAGGTAGATATGTTGAGCTTGAAGATACTGTTTCAGGTTTCGAAGCAATTTTAAATGGTGAAGCTGATGACATTCCTGAAAATGCGTTTTCATATGTTGGATCAATTGATGAGGCTTTTGATAAAAGCAAAGATGTAAAATCAGATAGCTCTAATGATAAATCAAAAAAGGAAGATAAGCCCTCTGATAAAGATAGCAAGCACGATGAAGAAGAAACTGGAACCGAAGAGTTATCTGCTGAACAAAATTCAGATTAAGAATAAAATTATTTTTTATGAAAACTTTTAGTCTAGAAATAGTTACTCCAACTCGAGCCTTAAAAAAAGATGATGTTACATATCTCCGCTGCCCTGGAATGGATGGATTATTCGGTGTTTTATCTGGCCATCGTGATGCCTTGATTGCACTTAATTTAGGAGAGATTAAAATATCTCAAGATAATAATGACCTGATTTATGCAACTAGTGGTGGATTTGCTGAGATATCTGGTAATAAAGTTGAGCTTCTCGTAGAAACAATTGAAGGGGTCGAAGAAATAGATAAGCAAAGAGCTGAGGCTTCTTTAAAGCGCGCTAAGGATCGCTTAAAGTTAAAAGAAGGTGTTGATTCTAAAAGAGCAGAGTTGGCGCTTGCACGAGCTTTGAATCGTTTATCTATTTCAAGAAAATAGATCCTAACCTTTTTTCCTTCTTACTCTTGAAACATTTAGTGTATCAAGAATTTTTTTATAAATTTAACTAAATCATATATGAATATAAGAACACATACATGTGGTGAATTACAATCTAAGGATTGTGAAAAATCTGTCAATTTAAATGGATGGGTTAATACCGTACGTCTCCATGGTCAGGTTGTTTTTGTTGATTTGCGGGACAGGTATGGAAAAACACAAATTGTTTTTAATTCTGAAGATTATAATGGGGATTTTGAGCAAGTTAAAAAACTTTCTATGGAAGATGTTTTATCTATTTCTGGAAATGTTCGTGAAAGGGACAAGGGTTCAATTAATGCTGATATGTCTACTGGTGAAATAGAAGTTTATGTATCTACAATGGAGATATTAAATCATGCGGATCCATTACCATTTGTAATTTCTGATAGAGAAAGCGCAGAAGAAGATTTAAGATTAAAGTTTAGATATCTTGAGCTTCGTACTGAAGAATTGCAGCAAAATATTAAGGTACGACATAATGCATACCAAGCAGTTAGAAGCTATTTAACTAAAAAAGATTTTTTTGAGATTGAAACACCCGTTTTGATGAAATCTACACCTGAAGGAGCAAGGGATTATTTAGTACCAAGCAGAATTCACCATGGAAAGTTTTATGCGTTACCACAATCACCTCAGGTGTATAAGCAGTTATTGATGATTTCTGGCTATGATAGGTATTTTCAAATAGTTAAGTGTTTTAGGGATGAAGATTTAAGAGCTGATAGGCAACCTGAGTTTACACAAATTGATATTGAGATGTCTTTTATTGATGAAGAGGTTATTTTTAAAGAGATGGAAGGATTAACTCAGCATATATTTAAAACAGTCAAAAATATTGATTTGCCAAAAACATTTCCACGCTTAACCTATGATGAGTCGATGGAGATTTATGGTTCAGATAAGCCGGATACTAGATTTGAAATGCATTTGATCGATGTAAAAAGCTATACTGATCAATCTGAATTCAATGCATTTAAATCATCTCTTTGCGTTAAGGCGGTTGTTGTTAAATCGGGTGCTAAGTATTCTAGAAAAAACATTGATGATTATACAGATTATGTTAAGAAATACAAGGCCAGAGGTTTAGCGTGGATGAAAATGGAGTCAAGTGAGCTTGTAGGGGGTATTTCAAAATTCTTTGATAACGCCCTTCAAAAAGCTCTCATTAAATCATCCAACATGGAAGATGGTGACATCATTTTTTTAATTGGAGATGAAAAAGAAGTTGTGCTAACTGCGCTTGGCGCTCTTAGAGTATTAATTGGCAAGGAAGAAGGGTTATGTGATCCAACTAAATTCAATCCTGTTTGGATAACTGACTTTCCTATGTTTGAATTTGATAGTGATTCTAATAGATATATCGCAAGACATCATCCCTTTACAGCTCCAGCTTCTACTAATATTGATGATCTTAATTCTGACCCTGCCTCATTAAAATCTCGTGGCTATGACCTTACGATGAATGGTTATGAAATAGCGGGAGGGTCAATTAGAAATCATCAACCAGATTTTCAATCAAAAATCTTTGAATTGTTGGGCATGGATAAAGAAGAGATTTATTCAAGGTTTGGATTTTTAGTTGAGGCTCTTAAGTACGGTACTCCTCCACATGGCGGTATTGCTTTTGGTTTTGATAGATTGATTATGATTTTATCAGGATCTAGCAATATTCGTGATGTTATTGCCTTTCCAAAGACTACATCAGCATCTTCATTAATGGATGAATCGCCAAGCGTTGTTTCCTCTGATCAATTAACTGATTTAAATATTAATATTATTGATAAAAAGAAATAATCTTTCTTTCTTAGTAACATTTAATCAAAATTTATAATCTTATGAATTATTCTGATTATTGTAGTCCAGGTACCAAAATTCAAACAAGATATCTAGAAATTTCTGATGATATTCAACTATTTGAAGTTCATTTTTCACCGAAAGATATTTCAAAATACCCTCCTGTAATTTTCATACCTGGTTGGGGTTCATTTATCCAGGGATGGAAAATTGTCCTTCAAGAAATGAGTAAAGATTTTGAGATTTATTATATTGAAACCAGAGAAAAGGGCTCAGCGAAGCATGCAAGAGAACAAAAAATTAGCATTCAAAATATTGGAGATGATATCGCTAAAGCTGTGCAATTACATGATATGGATGATAATAGTTTTATAGCCCTTGGAAGCTCAATGGGTGCAACAGTAATTCTTGATGCAATGGCTGAAAATAAACTAAAACCATCTCTATCGGTACTTATTGGTCCAAATATTGAATTTAATATTCCGCAGTTTTTAATAATTTTTATAGCATTAATGCCAAATCAACTCTATAAGATGATTAAGCCTTGTCTAAAATGGTATATGAAAAGAAAATATATTGACATGAACTCTGATTCGAAACAATATCATAAATATGCTTATGTATTGGACCATATTCATCTTGGCAGAACTCGACGTTCAGCGTTAAGTTTTAAAAAATATAGTTTTGAAAATAAAATTGATCAGATAAAAAGTAGAATTTTGATTTTCTCTGGCAAAAAAGATATATTGCATAGCTATGAGAAAACATTGAGTATGGCAAATAGAGTTATGAATGCAACGCTAATCAATCTTGAAACTAATGATAGAACTCATAGCGTGGAAATGGTAGATGAAATGAAAGCTTATTTAAAAAAATACAATTTATTCAAATAAAGATTCTTTTTTAGATAATAGTATTTTAGCTAGTTCTTGTTCAAAAAGATTTTCGGGTGATGCTTCAGGTATTTTTGTTGGCTCAGCATTCAAAACAAATTGCAGGTCTTTCACAAAAGAATCTCTATCTCCGTTTTTTGTATAAAAGTATTGTGCTTTTGCTGTATAGGATGTCATGAAATTTGGTTCACCTAAAATTGATTTTTCAAAATTATTTTTAGATTGATCAAGGCTTACACCTGGAAGTTTTGCATAGAACGAGCCAAAAATGCGATTTGCGCCGTGGAAATTGTACTCTGGGTCGATTGAAAGTATTCGATGAAGTACTGTCTCGATAATTTCTCTATTTTCCAGCCTTTTTAATACTGGTTTAGTCATTAGGTAGCTTGTGAAATTTTCAGCCCACCAATAAGTTACAGGTAAAAATTCTAAAGGAAGTCTTTCTATGCCCGCAATGGTTTTTGCGATGCTATCTCCTTGAATAGATTGAAATCCAGTTTGAAATTCTTTGGATGTAGTGATAAATCTCCAAGACTCTGTAAAGCCTTCAATGAAAAGTGAGTCTGCAAATTTTGGTTTATCATAATTTATAAAGCGTCCATTGAAGTAACAGCTCCTTGAAAATAAGGCCACTGTTTCAGAGTTATTCGGGTCAAGCTCTATAGCTTTTGAAAGGAAGTGTTTTGACAATTTAGCTGATTTAACATCCACTCTTTTTTCCCAGTTTAAATTTCCCAGTTTTATTAAATGCTCAATATTTTTCTTTTTTGAGACATACCGATTTGAAATTGGAGATCTAGTTGTACAGCTAACAATCAATATAAAGCTTAGAAATATATATAGAGGAGATTTCATAGATGAATTTAATCTTGTTATATGTTTAATACGTTGAAATAGTTATAACTTTTGTTATTAATTTTAACAAGTAAAGTATATATGGAAAAGACAATTGAAATGAAAGGTGTAGACTTGGGTTCTTTTTTTGGGCCAGCTGACACTAATCTTAAACTGATAGAAAACTTATTTTCGAGTAAAATTATTGCTCGAGGAAACTTTATAAAAATTATTGGCGATGAAGCAGAAGTTAATATAATCAGTCAAATATTTCATGAGATGGCATCTGCATTAAATGAGAAAGGTTCTCTTGAATTAAGTGATGTTGAAACACTTTTAACTTTTAATTCCTCTTCAATCAGCTCTGGAAATAGTAAATCAAAATACATAATTCATTATGGAAGAAAGGGTAGTATAGCAGCTCGAACAAAAGGGCAAGAGAGGTATGTAGAGATTGCTAAAAAAAATGATATAGTCTTTTCTACCGGTCCAGCTGGGACTGGAAAAACATTTCTAGCAGTAGCTTTTGCAGTTGCTGCGCTTCAGAATCGTGAAGTTGATAAAATTATACTGTGTAGACCTGCTGTTGAGGCAGGAGAAAGTCTTGGATTTCTTCCTGGTGACCTTAAGGAGAAAATTGATCCGTATTTAAGACCGCTTTATGATGCTTTAGGTGAGATACTTGATATAGAAAAGCTAAAGCCATTATTATTTGATAATACGATTGAAATAGTCCCTCTTGCGTATATGCGCGGAAGAACATTAAATAATGCGTTTATGATTCTTGATGAGGCACAGAATGCGTCTTCGATTCAAATGAAAATGTTTTTAACACGACTCGGTGTTAACTCTAAAACTATTATTACTGGAGATGTTACCCAAACCGATCTTCCAAAAAAAATTGAATCAGGTTTGATTCAAGTTTTAAACTTACTTAAGGGTATAGAAGGTGTTGGTTTTTGTAATCTATCCTCTAGTGATATAGTTAGGCATAAGCTAGTTAAGGATATAATACAGGCTTACGATAATAAAAAAAATTAATTATGTAACCTGATAATAATCAGTATTGCATTGTAAATTCTAACTTAGTTTTTAATTAATTTATTTTTATGAATATAGTTTTTAGATATTTCACGCCACTTTCATTCTTAAGATCATTGTATAATTTTTTAACTTTTAATAGGTGGATTTAAATGAAAGAGAATAAACAGAAAATTGATTGGGACAATTTAGGGTTTAACCCTCTACCTACTCGAAGCATGTGGAGAGGGGAGTGTTCTTTTGACGATGAATGGGTTGACGGCAAGCTAATTCCTTATGGTGAGATAAGCCTGTCACCTGCATCTTGCGTATTAAATTATGGCCAAGGAATTTTTGAAGGCATGAAAGCCTATCATACTGCAAAAGATAGGATTGTTTTATTTCGCCCAAATAAAAACTCCGCGAGAATGAGAAAATCTACTGAAAGAATGTGTATTCCTATAATGAATGATAGATATTTTATGGATGCTGTTACTGCAACAGTAAAAGATAATGCTGATTTCATCCCTCCTTTTGGAAGGGGATCAATGTATGTCCGGCCAATATGTTTTGGAGTATCAAAAGCAATTGCGGTTCAATCAGCAACAGAATACGTATTTATGGTTTTTACTTCTCCTGTTGGGCCATATTTCAAAGTGGGCTCCAAACCGCTTCATTTGTATCTTTCTGATAAATATCATAGGGCTGCTCCAAAAGGAATTGGCAATGCTAAAGCCATAGGAAACTATTCCGCTTCCCTTTATCCGGGTTCTATGGCAAAATCCAAAGGTTATAATGACATGATTTATGTTCACGCTAAAAATGAAAAAATCATTGAAGAGATGGGGGCAGCAAACCTTTTTGTTTTATCTGACGGTGAATTATTGACTCCAAGGTTGGGTGGGTCAATTCTTGATGGTGTAACAAGAGATTCTGTTATAACTATCGCTAGAGATATCCTAAATCTTACTGTGCGGGAAACAGATATTGAAATTGATAGAATGCTTACAGCTGATGAAGTTTTTTGTTGTGGTACTGCAGTGACAGTTACAGGAGTAGGCAAGATATCAACCGATGAAAAAGAGCACATAATTGGTAACGGTGATTTTGGAGAAAAAACGCTCCTAATAAAAAAGAAATTACTTCAAATACAGAAAGAAGAAATTGATGATCCATTTGGATGGATTCACCCACTTTAGTTAAAAATTTATGTCAAACGTAAAACAGTCTAGACGCTCAGCGAGAGAGGCAGTGCTTCAAGCTCTTTATGCTATTGAAATCGGCAAAGAAACAAGAGATAAGGCTCTTAAGGACATTATAAAACGTGAGCCACGTGATGATGATGCAAAAAATTTTATAACTCAGCTTTTTGAAATATCTCTTAATAATAGAGATTGGTGTGAAGACCAAATTAAATCTCGACTAAATAACTGGGAGTTTAAAAGGGTTGCTGTTTTAGATCGTTTATTGTTAGTGGTTGCTATATCAGAAATATTTTTTATAGACAGTGTGCCCCCCAAGGTGTCAATTTCTGAAGCTATTCAAATAGCTAAGCAATACAGTACCGAAGATAGCTCGGCGTTTGTAAATGGGGTTTTGGACAGCATTTATAAATCAGTTTCGCAGGAAAATCTGATAACATGATAATGACTTTAATTAGTAAAATTTTTGGAACTAGATCTGATAGAGAGATAAAGTTACTTTACCCTTTAGTTGATCAGGTAAATCAAGCAACCAAACTACTTAGAGAAAAATCTGATGATGAATTAAAACAGAGAACAATTGAATTAAAAAATGAGATAGCTGTTACAAGAAAAGAGGCAGAGGAACAAGCAAAAGATCAGATAACTGATAAAGATGAAGCAAAAAAATTCGTACTACTTGCTGAGCAACAAAAACTTGACTCAATACTGCCGGAAGCATTTGCAATGGTTAAAGAAACTTGCAGTAGGATGTGTGGTTCTAGCTGGAAGGTAGTAGGAAGAGAATTAAGCTGGGAAATGATACCTTACGATGTTCAAATAATTGGTGGTATAATTCTTCATAGGGGAAATGTAGCTGAAATGAAAACTGGTGAGGGTAAAACTTTAGTTGCTGCTTTCCCTATTTTTCTAAATGCTCTTACAGGTAGAGGCGTACATTTAATAACGGTTAATGATTATTTGGCGCAAAGAGATGCCGAGTGGATGGGTGAGGTGTATAGACGACTTGGTTTATCAGTAGGTTTTATTTTGAATAATATGACCCCTGATGAAAGAAGAAAAAATTATGAGTGCGATATTACATATGGGACTAACAATGAGTTTGGATTTGATTACCTTCGTGATAATATGTCTCTGCAGAAAGAAGATCAGGTTCAGCGTGAATATTCTTTTGCAATAGTCGATGAAGTAGATTCAGTGCTAATTGATGAGGCGCGAACGCCTTTGATTATTTCTGGTGCTGTTGATGCACCTGTAGATAAGACTTTCACAGAACTAAAGCCTTTAATTCAAAGCCTAGTCAAAAAACAGAATGAGCTAGTTTCGCAGATTGTAAAAGAAGCAGAGACTCTCTTGAAAGATGGCAATGAAAATGATGCGGGGTATAAGTTGCTTCAGGCATTACGTGGTGCACCAAAACACCCAAGGGTAATGAAAATTTTTCAAGAATCGGGAACAAAGAAATTGGCCTACAAAGTTGAGTCTGAATTTATGAGAGATAAAAAGCTTCATGAGGTAGATGAAGATTTATTTTATAGTATAGATGAAAAATCACATGTTATAGATATTACTGATAAAGGAAGAAGTGTTCTTGCTCCAAACAAGCCCGAGGTGTTCATTATACCGGATCTTGGCGAGATTTTGCATGAGATAGACTCTAAAGCTGATACGCTTCAAACTGAAAAGGATAAAGAGAAAGATCTCGCGCATCAAAACCACGCAGAAATTTCAGCAAAAATACATAATATGAGTCAACTTTTACGAGCTTATACACTCTATGAAAAAGACGTAGAGTATGTTGTTCAAGATAGTAAAGTTCAAATCGTAGATGAATTTACTGGGCGTGTTTTGGCTGGAAGGAGATACAGTGATGGATTACATCAGGCTTTAGAAACTAAAGAGAATGTAAAAATTGAACGCGAGACCCAGACGCTCGCTACAATTACTATTCAAAATTATTTTAGAATGTATAATAAATTAGCTGGAATGACAGGTACCGCTGAGACTGAAGCCGAAGAATTTGGTTCAATTTACAATCTTGAAGTTTTCGTTATTCCTACTCATCAACCCATTGCAAGAGATGACCGAAATGATCTGATTTATAAGACTAAAAGAGAAAAATATAATGCGGTAGTTGATGAGATTGCTGTTAGGTCAAATGAAGGTCAGCCAACATTGGTTGGAACAATATCAGTTGAAGCGTCAGAATTATTATCCAGAATGTTGAAGCGTAAAGGTATACCTCATAATGTATTAAACGCTAAACAGCATAAAAGTGAAGCTGAAATAGTTGCGAGAGCTGGTCAAAAAGGGGCAGTCACCATTGCAACTAATATGGCAGGGCGTGGAACAGATATAAAGCTAGCTGAAGGAGTTAAAGAGCTTGGAGGTTTACATATAATTGGCACAGAACGGCACGAATCAAGAAGGATTGATCTTCAATTACGAGGAAGGTCGGGACGTCAAGGCGATGCTGGTTCAAGTGTTTTCTATCTTTCTTTGGAAGACGATTTAATGAGGTTATTTAACAGTGAAAGAATTGCTGCTGTGATGGATAGGTTAGGCGCAGAAGAAGGCGAAGTAATTACAGCAAAGATGGTTACCAGAGCAATTGAAAATGCTCAGAAAAAAGTCGAGCAAAGAAATTTTGGAATACGAAAACACTTATTAGAGTATGATGATGTAATGAATCAGCAGCGCCAAGTAGTTTACAATATTAGAAAACAAGCGCTTAATGATGATGATATTTCAGAAGTTATAGGTGATATGATAGATGATTTTATTGATGATGAACTTGAAGCTTTTGAGCAGGAAAATGTACAAAATTGGGATTGGAGTAATTTAAAACAAAATCTTTCATCTCATTTATTGATAGATATTGATTTGGAAACTCTTCAAAATCATTACAATCATGATGATCTAAATATTGAAGAGGTAAAGAAATTTATCTCTAATCAAGCAAGCGAGATTTATTCAAATCGCGAATCTCTTATTCAAGCTGATATTCTTCGCGCATTTGAAAAATTTATTTCATTGAGAACAATAGATGAAAAATGGAAGGATCATTTGTATGCTATGGATCAATTAAGAGAAGGAATTAATCTTAGGGCTTATGGTCAGAAAAATCCATTATTAGAATACAAATCTGAGGGCTTTGAAATGTTTCAGCAAATGATGTCTGATACGAACTCGGAAACAGTTAAGAGATTATATCGTACTCAAATTCAAGGTATTGAATCAAATCCAAACAATACATCCAGTAATACTTCAAATATACAAGTCAGGCATGATGATTCATCTGGTATGGGATTAAATTCTCCTTCTTTAATAGATCAAGCAAATACCAATTCTAATACCCAGCAGACGCCAATTGTTTCTGATGAGAAGGTTGGTAGAAATGAAAAAATAAAGCTTATTAGTCCTAGCGGAAAGCAGGTTGAAGTAAAATTCAAAAAACTTCAACATTACATTAACCAAGGTTATACAAAGGCTTAAGATATGTCAAAAAAAACAAAATGGGGTTTTTCAACTAAATCTATTCATGCTGGAAATGAAGCAGATAAAGAGTACGGTTCGATTGCTCCGCCTATACATCTAACTTCAACATTTAAACAAGATGCTGTTGGTAAAAACAGAGGGCATGATTATTCAAGAGTTTCAAACCCTACACGAAGTCGTCTAGAAGAAAATCTTTCTGCTATTGAAGGGTCTAATTATGCAGTATGCTATAGCTCGGGAATGGCTGCAACTACCGCATTGTTTCAATTATTTGACAAAGGTGATCATATTTTAGTTTCTAGAAATACTTATGGTGGTACCTATAGAATGGCAATGAATGTATTGAGCAGGCATGGAATAATATTTGAATGGATTGATACGCGCGATCCCAAAAACATTAAAGAAAAAATTAGAAAAAATACGAAGCTTGTTCACGTAGAGAGTCCCACTAACCCGTTACTTGAACTATGCGATATCAAGGCAACAGCTGAAATTTGTAAAGATAGAAATGTTTTATTAAGCGTAGATAATACATTTATGAGCCCTTATGGTCAAAGACCATTGGAGCTAGGCGCCAATATTACTATGCAAAGTTCAACTAAGTCCTTATCTGGACATTCTGATGTGCTTGGTGGGGTTTTAGCAACAAACGATGAAACCCTCCATGAAAAATTGCAATTTATGCTTAAAGCGGCAGGCGGCGCTCCAAGTCCATTCGATAACTGGCTTACTCTTAGGTCAACTAAGACCCTTGCATTAAGATATCAAAAAGCATCAGACAATGCCTCTGATTTAGCAAATTTTTTATCTGAGCATCCATCTGTGAAAAAGACAATTTATCCAGGATTAGAGTCGCATCCTCAACATAACATAGCGATCAAACAGCAGTTAAGCCCAAAAGGCAAAGTTGTTTTTGGTGCCATGCTTTCAATAGATGTTGGAGAGATAGGCCTCAGAGATGAATTTTTAAATAGAATTGAAATATTTCAATTAGCTGAAAGCTTAGGTAGCGTAGAAAGCTTGGTTTGTGTACCTTTTTTTATGACACATGCTGCTCTTCCTGATGAGATAAAATTAGAAATGGGTATAACTGAAACATTAATCAGGCTGTCAGTTGGAATAGAAGATTTTGATGATCTAAAAATTGACCTATCCAATGCTTTAAATAAGTAACATAATTATTTTTATAAGCAGCTTAAACTTTGTAATTTCATTTAGTAGTTAAGAGTAATAAAACAACTTTGCCGCGGTGGTGGAATTGGTAGACACGCTGGTCTTAGGAACCAGTGCCTTACGGCGTGAAGGTTCGAGTCCTTTCCGCGGCACTAAAAAATCGTATTCATGCAAGAAAATCAAACCGAAAAAAAATCTACTTTACAGGTAGTAGTTCATAGTTTTTTTGTAGTTCCTCTAATCATTGCTGTTTTTGCTATAATAATTTTTTTGTTTATACGCTTAATGACTAGTGAGCCAAATTCAGCAAAGGATTACCTTGAAGACGTTAAAATTGGAGGTACAACTAAAAGATGGCAAGGGGCTTTTGAATTATCCAAGTTGCTATCAAATCCCAAAATGGTTCCAAAAGATGAAATGTTTGTGAATGAGATGATATCAACTTTTAAATATTCTTCTAATGATAGAGACGCGCGTATACAGCAATACTTAGCCATTGCAATGGGGGCAACAAAAGATGAGCGTTACACTAAAACACTTATAGATGCAATTAATGGTTCAGATAGAGGCGTCATTCAGGCGTGTGCTTTTGCTTTAGGCAATATAGGTGTGATTGATGCTATTGAGCCATTAAAAGAGCTTTTGGATTATTCCGAACCACAAATAAGGCTTCATGCAGTTATTGCTCTTGGTAAAATTGGAGGACCCTCAATAGTTCCATACCTTAAGAAAATGCTATCAGATCCAGAACCTAATGTTCGATGGGATGCATCAATAGCATTGGCAAAACAAAAAGATTCAAGCGGTAGGTCGATTTTATTAGACCTCTTAGATAGAAAGTATTTAAATTCATTTCCAAATATTGATGAAAAAGAAAAAGTTCAAGTTATTTTGGTTACAATTAGCGTATCGCATTTCATCCAAAATCAAGAACTAAAAATAGTTTTAGAAAATATAAAAGAAAACGATGAAAATTTAAAAATAAGAGAAGCAGCGCGAATTGCTTTAAATAAATTCGTAATATAGAACAAGAAAACACAAGCACATGCCAGAAAAAGATAAGAAAAAAACCTCAACAATTACCCCTAAGACTCCACCACCTGCAGCATTAAATAAAGTAGAAAAAGAAAGTCAGGTTGATCGACGCACTTTCTTTTCATGGTTGTCCCTTGGATGGCTTGCCTTTGTTGCTGCAACAGGAGGGTTTTTTACTATGATGCTAAGGTTCTTTTTTCCAAATGTACTCTTTGAGCCTGTTCAAACCTTTAGAGCGGGATACCCTGATGATTATACTGTTGGAGAGGTTGATTTAAGATGGAAAGAAAAATATGGAGTATGGATGGTAAGAAATGATGAAGGAATATATGTACTATCAACGGTTTGCACTCATTTAGGTTGTACTCCGAATTGGCAACCTTCTGCAAAAAAATTCAAATGCCCGTGCCATGGCAGTGGTTTTCGTATGACCGGGATTCATTTTGAAGGGCCTGCCCCAAGACCGCTTGAAAGATTTAAGATATCTTTAGCAGATGATGGGCAGATAATTGTTGATAAAACACAAAAATATCAACAGGAAAAAGGACAATGGAGTGACCCAGAATCCTTTTTAAAGGTATAATTATATGAGTGATAACAAAAATATATTTGAAAGAATAGCTGAAGGGCAGATATGGAAATCAATATTTCGTGGAGGTGGCGCACCAAAATCAAGAAGACAGAGAATGATGGTCGTTTTAAATTCTGTATTCCTTCATTTGCATCCTGTTCGTCTTCCAAAGCACGCCGTGAAGCTTAAATTTACTTGGTGTATGGGAGGTTTATCTTTTTTCATTTTTCTCATATTGACAATATCGGGTATTCTTCTAATGTTCTATTATCGCCCTACTATTGAATATGCATATACTGATATTATTGATTTGACAGAACAAGTACCTTTTGGAATAATGAGAGAAATCCATAGATGGGGAGCTCATGCAATGGTAATTACTGTATGGCTCCATATGTTTAGGGTATTTATGACAGGGTCATATAAGCCCCCAAGAGAGTTTAATTGGTCAGTTGGTGTAATTTTATTGGTCCTTACACTTCTTTTAAGTTTTACTGGGTATTTATTACCGTGGGATCAGTTGGCGATTTGGGCAATAGCTGTTGGTTCAAATATGGCTGGCGCAACACCATTTTTAGGTGCTGAAGGGCCAGGATCTTCATTGCTTGCTATTGGGGATATAAATTTTATTACAAAGGCAAGCGATGCACGCTTTGGTTTGATCGGTGGTAGATTCCTTGGCGAAGCAACTTTACTAAGATTTTATGTACTTCATTGTATTGGATTACCGTTTATAATCATGATATTCATGGCGGTTCATTTTTGGAGAATTAGAAAGGATGGAGGAATTTCAACTCCTGTCTAGATATCTATGGACGCATTTAAATCATTAATTAATTATATATCTAACCCCACTATTCTCTTTACAGCAGTTTTAGTAGGATTCCCTTTTGTATTCCCTCCAACAAATTGGTTTTATAAAGTTCATAAAAAATTAGGCATACATAAGCTGTGGACAAAAAAAGGCCTGATAATCATGGTTGCTGTTACTGTTGCTTTTTTTATCTTTGGACTTGGCGATGATAACTTTAAAAAAATTGTTCTAAAGCCAGACAATGTCCCAATATCGGGTTTAATTCTTCTTCTTATATTTTTTACATGGCTGAGCCTTAACCAGGCCTATAAAAATGATAACCTTATTGATGAAGGAAAGCCTGTTGATGAGCACTATGAGGCTCCCAATGATAAAGTTTTAGTTTGGCCTGACCTTGTTTACGTTGAATTAATTTCATTAATTCTCTTTTCAGCGTTTATGTTAATATGGTCAATAGGCCTACCTGCACCATTAGAAGAACCAGCTAACCCGTCCGAATCTCCTAATCCAGCTAAAGCTCCTTGGTATTTTTTAGGACTACAAGAAATGCTGGTTTATTTTGATCCTTGGTATGCAGGTGTTGTGCTACCAACATTTATAATTATTGGACTTATGGCAATTCCTTATATCGATAATGATCCAAATGGTTCAGGGTATTATAGCTATAAAAATAGGATGCTCTCTTTGTCTATATATTTATTTGGATGGCTTGTTCTGTGGAATGTTTTGATAGTTATTGGAACTTTCCTTAGGGGTCCTAATTGGGGATTTTTTGGTCCTTTTGAATATTGGGATTCACACCGATTAGAAGCGTTAACAAATGTTAATTTATCTGAAATATTTTATATTAAATGGCTAAGTATGGGGTTGCCGTCCAATATTCTTTTGAGGGAAGCTCCAGGACTACTAATAATGTTTCTTATATTTGCTGTCACACCCCCTTTGTTAGCAAAAACAGCGCTTAAAAGCTTCTATGAAAGATTGGGAAGCGCTAGATATGCAATTTTTGTTGTATTAATGATTTTTGGAGTTTTACTGCCAGTGAAAATGTACCTTAGGTGGTTTTTTAATTTAAAATATATTATTTCTATGCCGGAATTTTTCTTCAATTTTTAGATTTTATTTATTATGTCAGTTAAACAAGAAGAAAGATATTACAATGTTTTAAAGCTTAATAAATGGTTTGCTATATCTAGCTTATTATTTACTGCTTTTTGGATATTGACATTTGCTGATGACTACAATAGACCATGGAAGAAATATCAGTCAGACTTTAGAAAGATGGAAGTCGAAAGTGTACGGAAGAAGCTCACAGACCAACGAGCAATTCTATCTGATAATGCAGAGTATCAAGGACTATTGTCTGATTTAGAAAGTAGAAAAAATGAATTATTTAGCCAATCAGAAAAAGTTAGAAGTATTGAAAAACAGTTAGCAGACATTGAAGGAGATGTCTATGCTTCTAATCAAGACTATCAGTTTGCAAAAGCCGATTTTGACGCAGCGAAATATGCCTTAGAAGAATCCAGATATGGACATGGAGATGTCTCAAGGGCAAATAAGACTTACTTTGAGCTTAAAAAGAAAACAGACAAGGCTTTTTTAGTAGCTGAAAAAAATCAATCTCTTGTTGATAGCCTTCAAAATGAATTAAAAGTAATGAATTCATTTATAAAACAAACAAATGACGAACTATACACAATTGATAGTGAAAAGCAGTTATTGGAAAGACAGCTTTCCAAGCTTGATCCCGAAGCAATGTCTTTTGCAAACAAAATTGCAAATATAGTTAGGGATGTTCCTGTTATTGATTTTATTGACCCTTATTATGAGGTCAAGCAGGTTGTTGTGAATGACCTCGAAGATGATTTGGTTTATATGGGAATGCCCAAAGTAGATCGCTGCATAACCTGCCATGTAGGTATAGATAAAAAAGGTTATGAAGATGCCCCTCAGCCTTATACTACGCATCCAAGATTAGAGGAGTTTGTGGGGGGTAGTTCACCTCACCCTTCTGCTGAATACGGCTGTACAACCTGTCATGCTGGTCGTGGGAGAGGTACTGATTTTACTTCAGCTGGACATATGCCAAAAGATGAAGAGCAGGCAAAAGACTGGAAAGAAAAATACAATTGGGAGGCTTTGCATTATTGGGGAAATAAAATGCTGCCTACTCAATATGCTGAAGCTGGTTGCTATAAATGTCATAGTGATAATATGCCAATAAAGGGAGCAGAAAAGCTTAGCTTAGGTATGTCTACGTTTGAAAAAGCTGGATGTTACACTTGCCATAGTATGGACAGATGGGGTGAAGAATACCCTAAGGCTGGCCCTAGTTTATACAAAGTTGCTTCTAAAACTACCAAGGATTGGACTTATCGCTGGATAATGCAGCCTCGAGCATTTCGTCATAATACATGGATGCCTCATTTCTTTAAAAAAGGGAATAATAGTAGCCCTGAAGATTTACTTCGAACTGAACAAGAAACCCTTGCAATGACAGAGTACTTGTTTGAGAATTCTTCGGATTATGAGATGAGGAATAATCGTTTTAATGGTGATCCCGCTAATGGTGAGCTATTGGTTTCTTCTCTTGGATGTCTAGGATGTCATCAGATTCAACCAGAACCTGACCCGGACTATGAACCATCCCTGCAAAACCTTAGGTTAGAGCAGGGCCCCAACTTAATTGGAGTTGGATCGAAGACCGATAGAGTGTGGCTCTTTAATTGGCTAAAAAACCCTTACACATATCATTCGGGGACTAAAATGCCAAACTTGCGCCTGACCGATCAAGAAGCAAGTGATATAGCAAGCTATCTGTTGTTAGACAAGAATGATGAATTTGATGCCACTCCAGTTCCTAGTATTAATCAATCAGTTTTAAATGAAATTTCTGCAGACTTTTTATCTCAACTTAATTCTACAACTCAGGTTAAAAATTTGTTAAGCGAGATGTCTACCAAGGAAAAGCTTTTATATTCAGGTGAGAATTTAATTGGTCATTATGGGTGTTATTCATGTCATAATATTCAAGGATTTGAAGATAAAAAGCCAATTGGAATTTCCCTCAATTATGAAGGAAGTAAACTTATCACAAAATTAGACTTTGGATTTTGGCACGATAAGATACCCCATACTAAATGGGATTGGTTTTATAATAAGATAAATAAGCCAGAAAAGTATGACCTTATTCCTAATGATGATGAGACTATTACTGTGAAAGAATTAAGGCCTTTAGAAAAATCTAGAATGCCTCATTTTGGATTAGAGAATAAAGAAATTGAGTCTTTGGTAACTTTAATAATGGGATTGGTAAAAGATGAAATACCGCCATCAAAACTTCCAGAAAAAACTCCTTCTTATTTAGCTATTGCTAAAGGGGAGCAGTTCATTCATACGAATAACTGTTTAGGGTGTCATAAGCTAGATGGTGAAGGTGGTGCAATTTGGCCATCTACAGCAGAATGGTTAAAGGTTGCAGCTGATGAAACCAATGCTGAAGATATGAGTTTAGTGCAAAGTTTTAGTCCTCCATTGTTAAATACGCAAGGGCGCAAAACACAGCCACAATGGCTACTGAAATGGTTTAAAGAGGTAAGCATGGTAAGACCTCATTTAGCAGCTCGAATGCCTAGTTTTGACTATACAGATGAAGAATGGAATAAAATAATTTCATATTTTCAGTATAAAGATGGACAAAGTTTAAAATATGAAGATCCACATCAATTTACGATGAATTCATCTTCTTATAAGGCTGGTGATAGAATTGCAGAAATGGGCGCATGTAATAATTGCCACTTCTATGGTGAAGAAAAGCCTAAGCAAGCTGCATTAACTTGGGCACCAAACTTAGTATTAACCAAAGAAAGGCTACGCCCTGAATGGCTGGTGGAGTGGTTTGTGAATCCGCAAGACGTGATGCCGGGAACCAAAATGCCTGCTCCATATATACCCACTGAGGAACCAGTGGGTTCAATTAGAGAAGTTTGGGGTAGAGATGTTGCAAAGATTAGCACAGATAGCACATTACTATACAAAGCATTGATCGATTGGATGTGGGGTATGGAAGGCCCGTCAGATGTTTCCAGTATAGTTAAGCGTCATATTCAGTCTGAGGGATATGGCTTTATTATTGAAGAGGATGATGAATGGGGAGACGAAGACTGGTAGGTAGGCGCTATATTAAAATAGAAGCGCGCGCGTGAGTCTTATAACCCAATCTGTGGATTCAATTGAACTGAAACACCGGGTGCAACTGTTTATCCATCTAACGTTTAGGTTGGAAGCGATTTTTTCCTTTAAAAAGTTTTGTGCCATTAACATAGCTATAATATTTTCTGCACTCGCACGATAAATATTCAATATCAATGGGTTGAAAAGCCCTTTTAGCTTCGGGCCAGTTATCTTTTTGCAACGAAATCATTCGGTCGCACGTTTGCTGATGATTGTCTAAGCCAAAATGTATTTGCAGTCGATCAAGGTAAGCCACAGCGCCTATTCCTGTAGGGACATGACTTGCTGGGTCAATCACATCAGGACGAAACCAAGCCAAATCAATGACAGCCATAAAAATTGGGAAGTCATTTTTCATTTTAAATAGAGTATTTACAGATTTTGTAGCTTTGACCACATTGCCTTGAGCGCTGATGATAGCATCTGTTAGCGCTTGTCTAATATCTCCAAAGAGTATTGTAGCTGCATCGAAACGTGAATATTGTTTTCCTTCCCACTCTATTGGTTCAACTGGGTAAGCTGTAACATTGCACCAGGGATCAAGTGTATATAGTTTTTTAGTTAATTTTTGGTGTTGCGATATAATTTTAGATGAAAGTTTATCGAGAGTTTCCTGCCTATTACACCAACGTGCAAAAAATATAGCATGGATTAAGGCGGGTAAATCATTTTCTAAATTTCTTGCAAAGCGTAGTATCGCTTTGCTACCGCGATCGTCTTCTCTAAATACATTCAGAAAACGTCCTTTTTGAAAAATGGGATCCTCTGTCCATGGAGCCAGAGCTCCACTTTCTCTAGCTATACGAATTTTCTCTCTTTCGCGACAAAAATCAAAAAAAGCAGAGACAGGATCATCCAATATTAATCCATCAAGTGCTGTGGCATAAGGATTGTCAATATTATTCATTCATTTATTAATTTTAAAACAATTGATCAGTTTAAAATAGAAAAAGCTGCGTGAGTCTCATAACCTGATTAGATTTGGAATATATAATAAAAAAGCCTCGATTTTTCGAGGCTTTTTTATTATCAAAAGATAAAAATTTACTTTTTCTTAGGCTTAGGTCGACTAAACTCAAAATTCACTACTGCTTTTCCAGATTTAACTGTGACATTTTGAGACAATGTTCTCTTATTCCCAAATTTTTCCTGCCATGCAACAACTTCATATGTTCCATCAGGAACGTTTGGAATACTGAACTTGCCTGTTTCATCTGTTACGGCATAATAAGGATGATCAAAAACTTGAGTATAGCTTTTCATCCAAGGATGCACATCGCATTTAACAACAAATACATCTTCAGCCTTATTGAAAACCATTGATTTTTCTTTAAGGGTTTTTGGCATTCCAAAATTATACTCACGGTTAACTTTAGGTAGGCCGTGAATATTATGCATCGTTGCATCACTATTCAATATTTTTACAGACTGACCTACTTGAACACCCATAACGTGAGGCGAGTATACGCATCCTGCCTGATCCAATACCTTTTCTTCAGATGGCGCGCTACCACTGTATTCTACATTTTTAAGGTAAACAAGGACGTTAGCTAGGTTTCCATTTGCATCTACAATAAAAGATTCAGCTTTAGCAGCTTCCTTATGAGAAGATGCGCAAACTGGATCTGCATCCATTCTTATTCGTTTGGCTTTTGGAGCTTTTCCAACATATTTTACACTACCAGTCAGTTCACCTGCGATTAAGCTTCCCCCAAGAATCACAAACATTAAATTAATTACAAATTTATTCATTTTTTCTCCGTAGTACTTAAAATTATATTATTTAATCCCTAAATTTATATAGAATAACAAATTTAAAACAACAAACTAAATGTATTTTAAATTCAAAATTTTACTAAAATCAACTTTGTAGATAATTAATTAAAATCATAAATTTGTAATTAGTTTTAATAATTAAAATTTCGAAAACATTTCAATATTTAGTCTCATATAAACATACATTAAATTAAAGGCATTGAATGAGCGAAGGACATCATAAGCAAAGCTTCTGGTCCAAATATATTTGGAGCACAGATCATAAAGTAATTGGTATTCAATATGGAATAACATCGCTTGTTTGGTTATTGTTTGGTTTTGCCCTTATGGCAATTATGAGATATCAACTAGCTTATCCTGGATCACCGGTTCCAATTGTTGGTAGTCTTCTTGGGGAAGGTGGAATTTTACCCTCAGAAATGTACAATTCTCTTGGAGCTATGCATGGGACAATAATGATATTTTTGGGGGTTGTACCTCTAGCTTTTGGAGCTTTTGGCAACTATCTTGTGCCATTACAAATTGGTGCAATTGATATGGCATTTCCAAAACTTAATGCTGCTTCGTATTGGACTTATTTCCTAGGGTCAGTTATAATGGTTACCGGGTTCTTCGTTCCTGGTGGAGCCGCTAATTCAGGCTGGACTTCCTACCCTCCATTAGCTAACACTGCTACAATGGGTCAAACTGTATGGTTGCTAGGAATGGTAATGTTAATTACCTCTTCTTTATTGGGATCAGTAAATATATTAGTGACTGTAATTCAATTAAGAACAGATGGAATGACATGGATGAAATTACCAATTTTTGTTTGGACACAATTTATTACAGCATTCTTGCTATTGTTGGCATTTCCTCCATTAGAAGCTGCCGGAATACTGCAATTAATGGATCGTCTTGTAAACACTAGTTTTTTTATGCCGAGCGGCTTAGTTGTTTCTGGGGAAGTTCTGCAAAATGCTGGAGGTGGAAGTCCTCTATTGTGGCAACATTTATTTTGGTTTTTAGCTCATCCTGAGGTTTATGTTTTAATATTGCCTGCATTTGGTATTGTTACAGAAGTAATTGCAAACAATACTAGAAAACCAATAAAAGGCTATAATTCTCTAGTGTATGCAATGGTATTTTTAGGCTTTATGTCTTTTATAGTTTGGGCTCATCATATGTATTTAACAGGTATGGGAACTACTATTGGAGCATTTTTTCAAACAACAACAATGATTATTTCAATACCATCAGTGGTGATTTTAACTGCGCTCCTACTTTCACTATGGGGTGGTTCTATAAGATTCAATACCCCAATGCTTTTTGCTTTAGGTTTTTTACCAATGTTTGGAATAGGCGGACTAACTGGATTGCCATTAGGTTTAGCAGCAGCAGATATACATCTTCATGATACATACTATGTTATTGGTCATTTTCATTATGTTGTAGCTCCTGGAACTATATTTGCCCTTTTTGCCGGTATATACTATTGGTTTCCAAAATTAACTGGAAAACGCACCAATGAAACACTTGGCAAATTGCATTTCTTTTCATCGTTCATATGTATGAACGGAGTTTTTATGCCAATGTTTGTCACAGGGTTGGCTGGAGTTTCAAGAAGACTTTGGGATGGAGGAGAATCTTATGCGCACGCCGCAGGAGTTTTTCAGCTTAATGAATTAATGTCCATTTCAGCTTGGCTGCTTGGCGTAGCGCAATTATTCTTTATTATTAACATGGTTATAAGTTTGCGTTCTAAAAAAACAGGTGAATCAAATCCATGGAGCGCCACAACAATAGATTGGACTGATACCACCTCTCCGCCTCTTGGACATGGTAATTTTGATAAAGTACCTACTGTATATCATGGTCCCTATGAGTACAGTGTTCCAGGGTCTAAAAAAGATTTCTTACCACAAAGTCAAAAAGGTTAATTTTTATGGATATACCATTTAATGTAAAAGAGCGTCCAGACACTGGGCTTTACAATGGAAAGTTGGGAATTTGGTTTTTTCTTGCATCGGAGGTAATGCTTTTTGGAGGGCTCTTTTCTGCATATATCTTTTTAAGAAATGGAGTGGATAATTGGCCAGCTGGCACTGATTACCTTGATGTTCCTCTAGCTACGTTGAACACATTATTTCTGATTTCATCTTCAGTTACCATGGTTATGAGCTGGGCATCTTTAAAGCTAAATGACTTCAATAAATATAAATTTTATACACTTATTACATTATTATTTGCTTTTGGGTTTTTAGTAATTAAATACTTTGAATATTCTGCAAAATTCAGTCATCATTATTATCCCAGCACAAATAACTTTCTTGGCATCTACTTTACAATGACTGGGTTGCATGTTCTTCACATAATTGGCGGCATATTGGTAATTGGGTACTTTTATGGGCCAGGATCAAAAATGTGGAATTCTGACCCTGAGCGTTTTACAAATAGAGTTGAGATAGTTGGCCTGTATTGGCACTTTGTTGATTTAGTTTGGATCTTTTTATTTCCAGTTTTGTACTTACTATAAGGAATATCAAATGACACCTGAAGAAGTAAAACATCACGTAAAAACCTATGTTTTGGTTTTTGTAGCTCTTGCATTTTTAACAATAGTTACTGTTGCAATTTCATATATTGATCTTGGTGTAAAAGGGGGTATAGCGCTTGGACTTTTTGTCGCTAGTATTAAGGCTTCTTTGGTGGCATGCTATTTCATGCATTTATTAGATGAAAAAGCAACTATTTATTGGACTCTTATAGCAACTGCTATTTCATTTTTAATTTTAATTTTTCTACCTGTAGGCGCATTTCTTGCACAAGCAAGGGTATACTAAATGTCAATTAAAACATTTCATATAATTTTTATCTTGTTTTCATTTATTTTATCTTTAGGTGTTGGCTATTGGGGTATTAGTAAATATCCCTTAATAAGCATTACGTCTTTTGTTGGAGGCGCATTGTTATTTTATTATGGTGTCCAGGTTTTTAAAAAGTTTAGAACAATATAATACATGAAAAATAAGCATATTTTAATAGCATCCTTTTTAATCTTAATCAGCTTTGATGTTGTTTATGCTTGCGCTACGTGTTTTGGTGATCCGAACTCAAAAGCAACACAAGGGATGAATATGGCAATTATTGCTATGCTTACAGTCACTGGCGGTGTATTAAGCAGCTTTCTTTCTTTTATTTATGTATTAAATAAACGTGCGAAAGATTATGCGAAAAAACTGTCAAAAAGTGATAAAAATATTGGAGGTAATTAAAGTTGCTTGAATTCTTAAGGAAGTTTGGCTTGCCATCTGTTTCTGCTTCATCTCAGGGACCTGCAATTGATAATGTGATTTCTCTGGTTCATTGGTTAATGCTTGTTTTATTTGTTGGTTGGGGTGCTTATTTTATCTACACCCTTATACGATTTCGTTCTTCAAGGCAACCAAAAGCTGATTATAAGGGTGTTAAAAATCACTACTCTTCATATGTAGAAGCTGCTGTTGCATTGATTGAGGTTGCGCTTTTAATAGGTTTTGCATTCCCTATTTGGGCAAGCAGGGTTAATGATGTACCAGATAGCATTAATTCCATTCAAATTCGTGTAATTGGTCAGCAATATGCATGGAATATTCATTATCCCGGCCCAGATAATATTTTTGGCTCAACAAAAGTTGATCTTGTTGATGAAGCTGAAAATCCTATAGGAATTGATAGGTCTGATGGAAATGCTAAAGATGACGTTGTTATGATAAATCAGCTTCATATTCCAGTGAATAGACCAATTAATATTTTATTATCAACAAAAGATGTTATTCATAACTTTAAACTTCCTGAATTTAGAGTGTCGCAGGATGCAATATCTGGAATGGAGATTCCAGTTTGGTTTAAGGCGACTATGACCTCTGAGGATTTTTTAGAAACAACTAAGGGTGGCCCTAGAGAAGGAAAAGGCTTTGAAATCGCTTGCGCACAGCTTTGCGGATTAGGACACTATAGAATGAAGGGGTATTTAACCGTTCATGATGATGAAGGTTATGCTAACTGGATGGATGATCAACAGCAATACCTCCTTGAAGAAGCAGGGGATGAAGATGATGATTGGGGTGACGATGAATGGTAGGCAATCTGTTCTATAGTTAATATCGAACCTTTTCTTGGCTTGGGAATAAGGTTGATGTTTTTACATGTTAAAATTAAATAATTTTGATGCATTTCTCTCTTAATACTATAATCCGACGTTTATCAAAATTAATTGTTTTTCTAACGTTATTATTAATATTTGTTGGCGCTCTAATTAAAAGTCATGAAGTTGGTCTTTCTGTGCCAGATTGGCCAACGTCGTATGGTAAAAAAATGTTTTCATTTCCATTTTCTGATATGGTTGGCGGGATTTTTTATGAACATGGTCATAGGCTTTTTGCAACTGCAGTTGGTTTTTTAACTTTAATTCAATTTATAATTATATCTTTTTCAAATCACCCTTCCTGGATTAAAAAAATGAGTTTAGTCGCATTAATTTTGGTGATTACTCAAGGATTATTAGGTGGAATGACCGTATTGTTTTTTCTTCCTCCCTCGATTTCAATTGTTCATGGGGTCTTAGCTCAGACTTTTTTTGTTTTAACTATCTTTATTGCGTATAGCCTTTCTCAAAGTAGAGCAAATAAAAGTGAATTATCATATCCATTATTTATCAGACGTGGAGCGGTAATTATTACATTATTAGTTTTTGCTCAATTGGTTTTAGGGGCACTTATGCGCCATACTTCATCCGGTTTAGCTATTCCCGATTTTCCAAAAATGGGAGGAATGTGGCTTCCTACATTCTCTGAAAACATGATAAATAATATAAATGTCCAGCTTTTTGATAAAAACTTAGATATGGTATCAAAATTGCAAGTACTAGTTCATTTTTTGCATCGACTAGGAGCTTTTATAATTGCTTTAGCATTAGTGTTGTTTGTATATAAATTTCGTAATATGGTAAAAAAGAATTCAATTGAATCAAAGGCGTTGATTATATTATCTGTAGTTTTAGCTATTCAGATTTCACTAGGGGCAGCTACTGTTATAACTGAGAGATTACCTTTTGTTGCCAGTTTTCATGTAGTTACTGGAGCCGCTTTGCTTGGTTGCTGCGCTTTGCTCGTAATGATAACCCAATCCAATAAATTGAAAGATTTTAATTTTTGAAATTTGTAAAAGAAAAAGCAAAATCTAAGATTAGTATTTATATTGAGCTAAGCAAGCTAAATATACTTTCTCTTGTTTTGGTTTCTACATTTTTAGGCTATTATCTTGGAATATCGGGAATAGATTCATGGACTCATTTAGCTTTAACTCTCTTGGGGACTTCTATGACAGCTTCAGGTTCTGGGGCACTTAATCATTACCTTGAACGTGATACCGACAAACATATGAAGCGCACTAAAAATAGACCGCTTCCTTCGGGATCAATTAATCCATCTGAAGTTTTATCATTTGGAGTATTAGCGGTACTTTTGGGCACTACTTTACTTGTTGTTAAAATAAATATTTTGACAGGGTTTATTGCTCTTCTTACATCGTTTTTATATATAGTGGTTTATACACCACTAAAAAAGATTACCTGGCTTAATACCTCTATTGGGTCTATACCTGGTGCATTGCCAATTATTGGAGGATGGACTGCTTCAGCAGATACAGTTAGTCCAATGGCGTGGATTTTATTTGGAATGATGTATCTTTGGCAACATCCTCATTTTTATTCTATTGCTTGGATGTGTAGAGATGATTATGCCAATGCTAAACTTAAAATGTTACCAGTGATTGATCCTGCAGGCAATAGTACAATGCGGCAAATATTTTGGCATTTATTGCTTATGATTCCTCTCTCAATTATTCCAGTAATTCAAGGATACTTAGGAAATATTTATCTTATTGGAGTTATTATTCTAACGAGCGCTTTTTTTATGTCAGCGCTTCCATTAGCGAGAAATAAATCAAATGAAAGTGCGCTTTTACTATTAAAATCATCTGTTTTTTATTTACCAATGCTATTATTAATAATCATCATTGATCTTGGGGTTACAATATGAACTTAAACTTTAGAATTAAAATATATGCAATAATAGCTGTCTTTTTAGCAGTTACGTACATTATTAAAATAAATAATGAACAAGAACCTTTGCCTGTTATTGGTAGTATACCAGAATTTGAATTTATTGATAGCGAAGGACGGGATATCAGTCTTACTAATTTAAAAGGAAAAGTTTGGGTAGCAGATTTTATTTTTACAACCTGCACTATGGCTTGCCCAATTATGACTGGCAATATGAATACTATTCATAAGAAATATAAGAAAAATGATGACCTCAGATTAGTGTCTATCTCAGTATATCCTGAATATGATACGCCAGAGGTATTGAAAAAATACGCTTCGCAATACCAAGCAGATACTGATACCTGGCACTTTCTAACAGGAAACGAGAGCACCGTTAAAGAAGTAATTAAAGATGGATTTAAAATTGGTGATTATGAAGATATAATCTTTCATAGTGAAAAATTTGCTTTAGTTGATAAAAATGGAATGATTAGAGCTTATTACAATGGTATGAAAACTGAGGATATGAAAAAACTCAAAAAAGACATTGATAATTTGCTCAAGCAGAGCTCATGAAAACTGAGGACAGTTTTTGGATTAAGATTATATATATCGTTTCTGTTATTATATCAGGAGCTGTTGCTTTTTTAATTCTTGGACCAAGACCTGAAGGGATAAATGGGTCTTTAGATGTTTCCATCCTTCCAAAGGTTAATGCGACTATAAATGCCATAACAACTTTATTACTTATATTTGGCTATTTTTTAATAATTAAAAAAAAACGAAGACTTCATAAGAATGTAATGCTTTCCTCGTTTGCAATGTCAGGAGCGTTTCTTGTAAGTTATATTATTTATCACTGGTTTAAGTCTGGACCAAAAAGCTATACTGGTGATTTTTCTACAATTTACTATTTCATACTATTTACACATATTATTTTAGCAGCAGTTATTATTCCATTAGCTTTATTGACACTCTATAGGGGCTGGACGGAAAATCTTCAATTGCATAAAAAGATTGCGAAAATAACTCTTCCGCTCTGGCTTTATGTTTCAGTTACAGGTGTCGTAATTTATTTAATGTTATATTAATTTTGATATACAATCAGGAATCATATAGTTGTTCAGTCACTAATCTTTCAGTAAGTTAATGCATAATACTTTTATGCCTATAATATGACTAAAAAACAAACACGCTCTTCACAGAAAGTATCAAATTATTTATCTGAAGCTCCTAAGGCTGTCAGCGCTTATATAGCTGACTTAGAGCAGCAAATTCAAAATCTTTCGCAAATTGGGTTAGCGCTCTCAAAAGAGAGAGACATGTCAAAGCTTTTGGAGATGATTTTACTTGAAGCCAAGCGTATTGCTAATTCAGATGGTGGTACTCTTTATATGATGACAGATGACAAGAGACTTAAGTTTGAAATAATGATGACAGATTCACTTGATTTTCATATGGGTGGAACTTCAGGTCAAGATATACCTTTTTATCCAGTTAAATTGTTTGATGAAAAGGGAGAGCCAAATAATTCTATGGTTGCTGCATTTGTTGGTCTTTCAGGTGAAACTGTAAATATTCAAGATGCATATAAGGCCAAAGGTTTTGATTTTTCAGGCACAAAAATGTTTGATGAAAAAACAGGCTATCATTCAAAGTCATTTCTTACTGTTCCATTGAAAAATCATGAAGATGAAATAATTGGTGTTTTACAGCTTCTAAATGCCCAAACAAATAAAACAAATAAAATTATTGAATTTAGTTCTGAAATTCAGGGTAAGGTTGAAGCGCTTGCTAGTCAAGCAGCGGTAGCTATTACAAATAAAAACTTAATAAAAGATCTTGAAAATTTATTTGAATCATTTATCAAGCTAATAGCGTCAGCTATTGATGCAAAATCTCCCTATACTGGTGGACATTGTGAAAGAGTACCTGAGATCACAATGATGCTGGCAGAAGCTGTACATAAAACAAAAACAGGACCGTTTGCTGATTTTAATTTGTCTGATCAGGAAATGTATGAATTAAAAATTGCCGCATGGTTGCACGACTGTGGAAAAGTAGCAACACCAGAATTTGTTGTTGATAAATCAACTAAGCTTGAAACGATTTACGATCGTATTCATGAAGTTGAAACTAGATTCTCAGTTTTAAAGCGTGATCAAGAAATTAAAAAATTAAAAAAAGAATTATCTGTAGAACGCGATGAAACAATTAGTGTTAAGCAGAAAAATGAAAAATTGAAAGTCATTAAAAGTGATTATCAAAAAATAACCAGACAGCTAAAGAAAGACCTTTCCTTTGTAAAAGAATCTAATATTGGTGGCGAATTTATGTCTGAGGATAAGAAGGGAAGAATAAACGAAATTTCAAATTACAAATGGAAGCCAAATGGTAAAATGCAAAATTTTTTATCAGAGGATGAAGTTTATAACTTAACAATCCCAAGAGGGACTTTGACGCCTGAAGAGAGACAGGTTATCAATGATCATATTGTTGTTACAATAAATATGTTAGATGAGTTACCCTACCCAAAGCATTTAAAAAATATACCTGAATTCGCGGGTGGTCATCATGAAAAACTTGATGGCACTGGATACCCTAAGGGTCTAACAAAACATGAAATGTCAGTACAGGCGCGAATTATGGCAATTGCAGATATTTTCGAAGCTTTAACTGCTCGTGATAGACCTTATAAAAAAGGCAAAACATTAAGTCAGGCCATGCGAATTTTAGGATTCATGAAAGATGATGCCCATATTGATGTAGATCTTTTTGATATTTTTGTAAAGAAAAAGATTTACATGAAATATGCTAAGGGGTTTTTAGAGCCTGAGCAAATTGATGAAGTTTCTATTTAGCAATAAAAGTTAAAAATGACTTTTGAAATAATATTTGTTTTAGGCCTTATACTTCTGGCATTTATTCTTTTTATTACTGAAAAGTTTAGTTTGGATGTAACTGCACTTCTCGTCTTAACAGTTTTATTTTTGGGCGGTTTTTTGAGTGTAGATGAAGCAATATCTGGTTTTTCAAATCCCGCCGTTATCACAATTAGTTTACTATTCATTTTAAGTCAAGGCTTACAAAAAACAAGAGTTTTAGAATATTTAATTGTTCGAATAAATAAACTTGTTTCAAAATCAAAAAACTTGGGACTTGGAGTATACTTATTAACAATAGCTTTTGCTAGTGCGCTTATGAATAATACAGCGATTGTAGCAGTTTTTATGCCTGTTACTATTCGACTAGCTCATCAATATCATATGAGTCCATCAAAGCTATTAATTCCTCTAAGTTATGCTGCTATAATGGGAGGAACTCTTACTTTGGTTGGTACATCAACAAACTTAATTGTTAATTCAATTTATATTGAAAGCGGTGGAACTGCTTTGGGGATGTTTGAGTTTGCTAAGTATGGATGGATAACTTTGATTATAGGCTTAATTTATGTTTTATGGATTGCCCCAAAAATATTGCCGTCTCGTACAGTTACATCGAGTTTAACTCAAAGCTATCACATGGCTGGATATTTAACAGAAATGAAAATATCGGAAGATTCACCATTAATTGGCTCAACATGTCAAGATCGAAATGTAAACCAAAGTTATGATGTAATTGTTCTTGATATCCAAAGAGAAGGCAGACTGATAACATATAATGTTGGAAGGCAAATATTAAAAGAAGGCGATATACTTTTTGTTAAAGGTTCGGTTGAAAGCTTTTTACGGATGAAAGAGGTTGAAAAAGTAAATCTTCTTACTGATGAGAAGCTTACCCAATCTGAGCTTGAGCAGGATGATAATATTCTTGTTGAATGCATGGTAACTGATCAATCTGATGTTGTTGGAAAGACGCTTAGAGAGTCACGTTTTAGGAAAAGATTTGGAGCATTTATTCTTGCTATAAGGCGGGAAGGATTGATCATAAGAAAAAAAATTGCCCATGTTGTATTACATACATATGATACTTTATTAGTTTACGGCGGAAAGAGACAAATATCTGAACTCGCTAAATCAGGAAAATTTATATTATTAGGCGAGCTACAAGCTGATCTTGTAAAAGTTAGATTTTGGTGGCTAAGTATTGTTTGTGTTGTATTTACTATTTTACTAGCAGCGATTGGCATTATTCCAATTATAAAGGGAGCATTAGTAAGCATAGTTGTTTTAATGATTTTTAAGGTGATTTCTCCCAATGAAGCCTATGAGTCAATTCATTGGCAGGTCATTGTACTTATTGCAGCACTAATTCCCTTAGGTATTGTTATAGAATCATCTGGAACTGCTACATATATTGCCAATTCAATGATTAGCTATGTTGATACATATAGCTCATCGGTCCAACCTTATATTTTATTCGCTTTAATTTATTTTTTGACTATGGTAATGACTGAAGTTTCTTCAAATACTGCAACTGCAATTATTATGACGCCAATTGTAATTGCGATAACTGGGGAAATGCAGCTTGACTCTAGACCTTTTATTTTTGCTGTATGTTTTGCAGCATCAGCATCATTTAGTACCCCCGTTGGGTATCAGACAAATCTAATGGTATATGGCCCTGGAGGATATAAATTCTCTGATTATATTAAAGTTGGAATTCCGCTTGCACTTACTTTTTGGCTTTTAGCGATATTAATAATACCGCTTATATGGTCATTTTAATTTCATTTTATCTTTACATATAACTAAGATATTAAGACAAATCAATGAGCTACTTGGACCAGAGAAAAACACCTCTTAAGTCATTCCTCGATAATCCAGCTAAATCTATGTGGAATTTGGCAATTCCTATAATGGTTGGTATGGGGATCCAAACATTATATACGATTATCGATATGATATTCATAGGAAGATTAGGTGGTGGTGCTATTGCAGCAGTAGCATTCAATATGCCCATCTTTTTTTTCATAATGGGTCTTTCTTTTGGCCTTGGAAATGGTGTAACTGCATCCATAGCAAGATTTATTGGAGCTGAAGATAAAGCAAATGCAGATAACTCGGCTGAACATGCTTTAGCTTTTGCATTAATTATCAGCGTCATACTTACTTTGTTTGGCTTGCTTTATGGAAAAGAAATTTTGATCTTTATGGGGTGTACCCAAGAAATTTTACCATTGGCTTGGGATTATCTAAAAGTAAGTTGTTATGGTATTTCATTTGGCATTTTTTCCGGATTTTTTAGATCTATACTTGCAGGTGAAGGTGAGATGAAACTTCCTATGATTATTGCTGGGCTTGGGACAGTTTTAAATACAATTCTTGATCCTATTTTTATATTTTATTTAGATTATGGAGTATCTGGTGCTGCTTGGGCAACAACCATAAGCCAGATTGTAGTATGGTGTATTTTTGTGTATATGTTATTTATTAAAAGTCACACCTATATTCAATTTAAGCTAAAGTATTTTTCCCCATCTTCTTATATAATTTTAGATATTATTAAAGTTGGTATACCGGTTTCAATGTCAATGGTCGTTATGGCGTTAGGTCAATTAGTTTTTAATAGATTATTAATAAAATACTCAACAAGCGCTGTAGCGGCATACCAAATTGGAGGTAGAATTGATATGCTTGTCTTTCTACCTATTTTTGGGATAGCATCTGCATTAACAACGATTATTGGAATGTTTTATGGTGCAAATCAAATTGATAAAATTAAATATATATCATGGTATGGAATTAAAAGCTCATTAATCATAACTACTTTATGTTCAATATTTCTATTTATTTTTGCACCAGCAGTAATCAGCGTATTTACTTCTGATATCATTATTCAAGAAATATCTATTTATTATTTGAGGACTATTTCAATTCTTTTTCCTTTTATATCGGTAGGATTAACAATTGGAAGAATATTGCAAGGCCTAGGGACCGGGATGCCATCATTAATTATAACTATAGTTAGAGTAATTGGGGTAGCAGGTCCACTAGCATATTATTTCACATTTATTTTGAGTAAGCCCGTAGAATGGATTTGGTATAGTATGCTTATTTCAGGTATTTTTGCGACAATTATTTCCGTAGCATGGATTAATTTAGCCTTTAAAAAACTATCACACTCTAAAGCTTTATAAGATTTAAATAAAAAAATGAGTCTTTTAAATACTAAAGTAATAAATGGTAAGCTGAAAAAAATGAATGAATGGAAATTCAAAAATAATGCAATTTCGAGATCTTTTGATTTTTCAACTTATATGAGTGGAATAAGCTATGTACAGACACTTGCTTTATTAGCTGAAAAAGAGAATCATCATCCTAATATTACAATTGGCTGGTGTAGGATAAATATTGAATTCACGTCTCATGATCTTGGCGGAGTTACCGAAAAATGTATATATATGGCAATATTAGCAACAAAATTATTTGAGGAGCAAAAATCAGAATGAAAGCAAATATTTTAGTATTTATGATATTATTAAATAATTTTGTTTTTTCACAAAATATATACTCTAATGAAAAATCAATAATTGCTATAGAAACTGATTATTTGCCAGAAATTGATGGAAATGTTATAGATGACCCTGTTTGGAAAAGCATTGATCCAGCTATTGGATTTACTCAGCAAACCCCAGATGAGGGTAAACCTGCAACAGAAAAAACGATTGTTAAAATTGCATTTGCGAAAGATTATTTTTATTTATCTGCAGTGTGCTATACCAAGCAACCAGAAAATATAATTATAAATGATACTAGAAGAGACTCTCCACTAGATGATATGGATAGCTTTATATTTATACTTGACACTTTTAATGACAATCAGAATGGTTATGCTTTTGGAACAAATGCTGCAGGTATAGAATATGATGCACAAATAACCAAAGGTGGTGAGAATATTTCTAGGATCGGAAGATTTTCTTCTGGTGCGGGTGGTGCATTCAATATTAATTGGGATGGTTCATGGACCGTTAAAACCAAGATCCATGATTATGGTTGGAGCGCAGAATTTAAGATACCTTTTAAAACTTTACGGTATTCTAGTGAAAAAACACAAGAATGGGGTGTAAACTTTCAAAGAGTAAATGCTTCAATTCAAGAAGTCTCGCATTGGAGTCCGATAAATAGACAGTTTACAGTTAATAGGTTGATTTCAGCGGGATCATTAAAAAATATTAATCCACCAATTTCTCAAAATATAAAATTTATTCCTTATTTTATGACTCAAAGAAATTCATTTTCTGGGGATCAGTCAAATAGCAATAATCTAGATACCGATGGAGGTTTTGATGGAAAAGTTAGTATTGGATCTAGTTTAAATCTTGATTTGACATATAATACAGATTTTGCGCAAGCTGAAGCTGATGAACAGCAAATAAATTTAGATCGATTTAGTTTATTTTTTCCTGAAAAAAGAGCATTTTTTCTGGAAAACGCTGGCCTGTTTTCAGTTGGAGATAATTCGTTTGGAGGTTCAGAAGTATCCATGTTTTTCAGCAGGAGAATAGGTATTGATGAAGATGGTAATCAAGCCCCAATTAATGGCGGAGCTCGCTTAACTGGAACAATTGCAAATATGAGAATTGGTTTATTAAATATGAGCACAAAACCAGTTGGCGGCAATCCTTCAAATGAATATCAAATACTACGTTTAAAAAAGGAGTTACCGAATAGATCTCATATTGGTGCAATCATCACAAACCTAACAAAACTTGGTAATGAAAAGTATTCAAATGAAGTGATTGGCGTTGACGCAAAATGGGGGATTGGTGAAGTAAGTCAAATTGATGGGTATACTGCTATATCCAAAACTCCTTTATTGGATAGAAGCAAAGCATATGCTTTTAGAGTTCAAGCTTCTTCAACGGGAAAGATGTTTTCAAACGCTTTATCCTACACTGAGATCGGCAAAGATTTTAATCCTGAAATGGGTTTTTTAAAAAGAACCGGAGGCTATAGGAAGTGGTCGGGAAGAATTTTTACTAGACTTAGACCCGAAAACCCTTTTGGAATACTAGAACTTAGGCCACATATAAATTATGATGGATATTGGAAACTTGATGGTTTTCATCAAACTGGTAAGTTGCATGTTGATAATCACCTTGAGTTTAGATCTGGATATGAAATTCATACAGGGGTGAATTTTAAAAAAGAAGGTCTTACTGAGAACTTTGAAATTTTTCCATCTAAAAATATTATTGTTCCCAAATCAACATATGATCATGTTGAGGCTCAGATTTATTATACTACCCCGCCAACTTATAAATTTAGTTTTAGCGTAATGAATTATATTGGAGGGTTTTTTGGGGGCGATAGAGTTAGTTCATCTCCAAGGGTAAAGATAAGATTTGGAGATAAGTTTAATTCGGAGTTCAGCTATAACTATAACAATGTAAAATTACCAGGTGGTGATTTTAATACATACTTATCTCGATCAAGACTAACTTACTCATTCAATCCAAAAATGTATATACAAGCTTTAATACAATACAATAACCAATCCAATGAAAGCTTTATTAATTGGAGGTTTATTATTCAACGAACTGCAGCTTCTGGTCTATATCTTGTTTATAATCAAATGGAAGATTATGATGGAATGCCTACCAAGCGTAATAATACACTTATATTAAAATATAGTCATTTGTTTGATTTTTAGATTCAGTTCATTTTGTAAAATGTTCTACCAATGTTTTATCTAATTGTCACCACTATAATATGGTCTTTTTCGTTTAGTCTTATAGGAAACTCTTTATCACCAGGCATCAATTCATGGTCTCTGGCATTTTTACGATCCGCTATTGCATGTATTTTATTTTTACCATGGATTAATTTCAAAATCCCTCTTAGTTACATCATAAAAATAATATTTATTGGTGCCTTGCAAATAGGAATTATGTATATACTCTATCTGAATGCATTTAACTATACATCTGTTCAGAAAATACTTTTATTCACCGTAACAACGCCTTTTTACGTCACAATGATTTCTCAAATAATAAATAAGGAAATAAAGCTTTTTGCTTTTTTTATAACAATCCTTTCTATTGTAGGTGCTTTAGTAATTCGAATGACTGATTTTGATGCTAGTGACTTTACTGGGTTGTTTTTAGTTCAGCTTGCTAACATATGTTTTGCCTTAGGTCAAGTTCTTTACAAAAGAACAAAAGCGGATAGCAAAATATCAACTAATGTATATACCGATTTTTCATTCTTTTTTATTGGAGCATTATTTATAACTTTTATTGGATTGATAATTTCACCCTTTAGTTACACGTATCCTAATTCCCTTAGTCAGTGGTTGCTGGTCTTATGGTTAGGTGGTGGAGCATCAGGGATAGGGTATTATTTTTGGAATTATGGTGCAACACAGGTAGGGGATGAAACTTTAGCAACAATGAATAATCTTGTTATACCATTAGGATTATTCATTGAGATATTATTTTTTTCTGGAAGTTATGATTACCAGACTTTCATTATTGGAACTGTAATTATCATTTCTTCAATAGCATACTCTTTAAAGTACAACAATAATTAAATTTTTATAAAAATTTTCTTTTTATACATCCAAAACAATAGAATCCAAAAAACAAGTACATGAAATAATGCAAAGATAAGAGATCCATTGATATTTCCCGCTAATGGCAGAAATATTGTTTGGTATAAATATGAATAGCCAGATATTTGTTCGCCATTTAAAGCAAATTTAATTTTTAACATTATTTTTGCCCAAATCCCCGATAGCGCAAATATGAAAATAGAGTTTGAACCAAAAACAATAAATGGAAATGTCCATCTTTTATATTCTAATACATCAATAACCCATACCATTGAAGAGATAATCACAGTTCCAATTCCCGCAGTATATAAAACGTAAGAGCTTGTCCAAAGTTGTTTATTGATTGGGAAAATGATACCCCAAATCCATCCAATAATCACCATTAATGATCCAAATATAAACATTCGTCGACAGTTTTCTTTATGATCTTCCGCTGTCTTAATCATTGTACCAACAAGAAATCCAATAATGATTGTTATTGAAGAAGGTAGAGTGCTTAGTAGTCCTTCAGGGTCGAATTGAATACCAGTACCACCATATAAATGTTTTTCACCTAAAATTATTCTATCAACAACTAGAACTAAATTAGAGTTTAGAGCATATGGGTCTACAGCATTTATATATCCGTGCATATATAATAAAAACCAATATCCAATTAATATAATAAAGGAAATTTGAAAAAGACTTTTAATATTAGAGCGTATTATGATAAATGAAGCAATAAAGTATGCCAGTGCAATTCTTTGTAAAACTCCAAGGATTCGAAATGATGACCAATCCCAGTCTTGTCTTATAAACGGAAAGGCATTTATAATTAGCCCAATTGAAAAGATGGATATTGTTCTAAAAATAATTTTGTTGAAAAGGGGACCCGTTTTACATAAATCGTATTTATCAAATGAAAAACTCATAGATATTCCTACAATAAATAGAAAAAAGGGAAAAACTAAATCCGTTAGTGTGCAACCATGCCACTGAGCATGTCTTAAGGGACTATATACGTATGCCCATGTCCCAGGATTATTTACAATAATCATTAGGGCAATAGTAGCACCGCGAAAGGTATCAAGCGCTAAGATTCTATTAATTTTTGACATATATCAGTCCTTTTTTAGTCCAAAACTTGATTGTATTGTAAGAAATTTTATCAAGACCAAGCCTGGTATAGTTGACAGTATAACCCAGCAGAAAAAATTAAAATAACCAAAATTTTCTTGTAAAAAACCGCTAAACATTCCTGGAATCATCATTCCTAATGCCATAATACCTGTACAAATTGCATAATGAGTGGTTTTATTTTCACCATCTGATATCATCATCATATAGAGTAGATATGCCGTAAAACCAAACCCGTATCCAAATTGTTCTACTGATACAAGAAAGCTTACTAATGCTAGATTAGATGGTTGAGAATACGCCATATATACATATACTAAATCTGGAAGTTTCATTGCTAGCGCCATCCATAAAATCCAAAATTTTAGTCCATGCTTAGCTATAAAAAATCCACCTGTAATTCCTCCAAGGGTTAGCATTGCAATTCCTAAAGTTCCATAAATAAAACCATACTCAGAAGTTGACAAGTTAAGACCCCCCGATTCATAGGAGTCCAACATAAACAGTGGCGCTATCTTAACTAGCTGCGCTTCTCCAAACCTATAAAGCAGAATAAATGATATCGTTAATAAAATTTGTGATTTATTGAAATAATCTTTAACTACTTCAAGATATTTATAGCTTGTCTCTTTAAAAGTTTTTTTTGAGTTTTTTCTGCTACTTTCAGGAATTGGAAGAATCAATCTATGATATAGTGCAAGAGCAACAAATAAGATTGAGAGTGAGGCAAAAATAACGATCCAAGCAAGCTTAGTGTTGTCATAAAAATTTTCTAATTGCCCAGCAAATACAACTAATAATCCTTGGCTGAATAAAATAGCAAATCGATAAAATGAATTACGAATTCCTATAAACCATGATTGGTCATGACTGGATAATCCAAGCATATAAAATCCATCTGCAGCAATATCATGAGTAGATGAGCTAAATGCCATAAGCCAAAAGAACGCTAAAGTATACTGAAATGCTCTATCTGAGGGTATAGAAAAAGCTACGCCAGCGAGACTTGCCCCAATTATAAGCTGAGTTATCACAATCCAATATCTTTTAGTTTTTATTAGATCAATAAATGGACTCCAAATTGGTTTTATGACCCAAGGTAAATATAGCCAACTTGTATATAATGCAATTTCTGAATTTGAAATACCAATTTTTTTATAAAGAACTACTGATACTATCATGACAAATGCATATGGAAGACCCTCAGCAAAATACAAGGATGGTACCCAAGCCCAAATTTTAGATTTTGGTTGATTTTTCATGAATTGTAGATTTTCTTAACTTCAGTTTTTGGGAAATAATGACCAAGGATTTGTAGTGAATCTTTATTTAAAAAAGACATTCCAAGTGCTCCGATTTGACATAGTCCAACTCCATGCCCCCAGCCCTTACCATAAAGTATATACTTTTCTTTTTCCTTTGTAATTGTGAAAGCAGAACTATAAAGAAATGATTCAGAGAGCAGGTCTCTAATATGATATTCTGTGTTTATAATTACATTTTTTTCATTATTGGTTTTATTTCTATAGAGAACATTTAACTGGTATGCTCTACCTGATAACCCAACTTTCATAATTTGTAAATCAATTATTTTTTCTGCTTCAATTTTATATTTTAATTTTAAATGTTTAATAACATAAGCAGTATCAACTTCAAACTTCCAACGATAGTATTCGCTATCTTCATCAACAGAGCCAATATAATTTGATATTGAAATTTCTTTAAAATAATTTGGATTGCAATAATCCTCTTTACGATCATTGCAATCCTTAATGGATTTTAAATAGGGAATAGATTTATTTTCCCATACATTCTCAAAATTTTCAGTTATACCGCCACATGACTTAGAGTATCTTGTGTCGCAAATCTCATTTTTATACGTTAACACTTTACCATATGAATTATCCGCAGCCTCAATTGATTTAGGTGTGCAATTATTCAAGCCGTGATAGCGTTGACAGCAGTCATCATTGCAAACATCAAAATTTAAAGAGCTATGTTTCTGTTCTGCATTGGCGAGTATCCATGATCTTGCCACAATAGTTTGAGCTATTAAGAATTCATTTGGACAATCTTGACTCATTTCAGAAGTAGCAACGCATTTTAAATAATCTTCTAAATTTACTTCATTTATTGCGATTAGCTTATCTTCTGCTATTCTAAAATGAATATCCCCCCAATATTTTACATCAATTTTCTTTTGCCAATGAAAACCTCGTCCTGCAGTAATATTTTTTAAAGTGATAAATGTATTTTTAGAGGAGGTGATTGGTCTAATCGTTATATTTTTCGAATGACATTCGAGCTCTTTTAATATCAAGCTGCCATTATTATTTATGATAGATAAATTATTCTTATTTTTGCATGATGGGAATATTTTTTCTAATGTTTCTAACTCAAATGAATCGCAATCTGACAATACTATATCTATTTGAGACATATTATCATTTGGTAGAATTATACCAACCTTAATGGAAGGTTCTTTTGAAATTTGATTATTATTTCTCATGTTGTAACCAAGCTTTAGCTCCAAGTCCAACTATTGGAGATTCGCGTAGTTTTGATAGAATTATTATATCATCAATATTTTTTGGCGTAAAGCGTTCATTCAAAAGACCTCCTTCTTCATTACAATTTTTTAGAAATATATCTTTTGCTTTATTTAGTATTTTTTCACCTAATACTGAATCAAGATATTCCGCAAGCCTTTGACCTATTACTATTTTATCGATAATGATTCCTTCGTAAGAATGTGAATTTGATAAAGTCCTATCTATTTTAAAGATATTCCCCCAGCCAGAGTAGATAGTTTGAACTCTTTCAAACAAGAATAATCCTAAATTTACAGCAATTTCATCTCTTGAGTTCTTTTCTTCATTAATACCAGGCATTGAAATTAATGATTCAAGCGAATTACCATTTTTCAATTTAAGCTCCCAGCATCTAGCTATCCAGCTAGATGCTTTTTCAAATGAGCAAATTTGATTTTTTAACTTTAGGCCGTCAGCAATACCAGTTCCTCCTCCAATATAATAAGCATTATTAATTTTTCTAAAAGATCCATTTTGAGAAAATTCTTCACCCCAAGCACACATTTCAGCATCGCTCTGAAGGTTTATTATTTCAACAGATTTGCCGAAATAATCTGCGATTTTTCTAGTTAAGTTTGGAATTCTGGGGCCATTAGCCATGATTTCTATGCCTTGCTTATTTTTGGTTTTAATACCTGGCATTGCTATTGAAATTAATGCATTATCTTCATTCATTAATTTTTCAATGATCGAAATAATCGTATTTATATAGGCTTTGCCTTGTTTTATTTCACTTGGAGATAAAGGGCTTCTTTTTTTCTGCATCTGGATATCTAAAGGCTTATAATTATGAATATAATCTTCTTGATTATTATAGCGCTCTTCAATTATCTCACCATTTATTTTAAATGTCATGTTGTCAATTTTAGTCACTACTGCTCCAGCAGCTTTTGAGGCGCCACCGTCAATCCCAATAACCTTCATTTTAGTCCAATCCTATTTCTTAACTTTGTAATTCTTTCATTGGCTCTTTGAAGCGTTGAAATATGTACTCTGTTTTCATTTATTAGTTCTAATACTAAAAGATGAATCTTTTTTACAATGTTTATGTCATAAACCATATTATTACCAAAACAAAATATGTCTACACCAGCATTAATCATTAGCTCAATCAGTTTTTTTAAAGAATATTTTTTTGAAAGGGCTTTCATTTGTGGGTCATCACTAATAACTACACCATCGAAATTTAATTTTTCGCGAAGAAGACCATTAATAATCTTTTTAGAAATTGTTGCGGGATATTTAGCATCTAAATTTTTGTTGAATAAATGTGATGTCATCACTGCTAAAATATCTTTTGAATTGATAAGGTTTTGGTAGGGTATTAATTCCTTTTTAGACCATGAACTTGTTACATCTACCCATCCTTCATGTGTGTCGCCATTTGAACTTCCTTGACCTGGAAAGTGTTTTCCTACGGCAATTACATCGTTTGTAAAATGACATTTCATAATTATTCGTGCATGATCTGAAACAATTTTCGGATTTGAGGAGATAGCACGATCTTTTTGAGTAATAATATTTTCATTTGATATAAGCAGATCAAGTACAGGGGAAAAGTTTAAATTAATACCGCACTCTTTTAATGTTTTTACTGTTCTATTTGATTCAATTGTTGTTCTTTCAAGGTCATTAATCCTTCCGAGTTCTGCCATACTAATAGACTCTTTAAAACCATAATCTTTTTTTAGTCTATTTACTTTACCACCTTCTTGATCTATTCCAATAATCAACGGATTTGGACTTAGTTCTTGTAGGCATTCTGTAAAAGCTTTTAATTGTTTAGGGGATCGTATATTGTGAAGTGATGAAGGCAAAGTAGTAATATCTTCATCGTAAAGAATAATTCCACCAACTGGATATTTATGATTTTCTTTAAAAAAATTATATGCAGCTTTTTCGTCATGGCCCTTGAGCCCCACAATGATCATTCGACCAACTAATTTTGAGATATCAGATGATAAGGTATTCATAGGATTAATTTAATAAAGTTAAAGATTTAATCAGGGAAGTAAAGGTAATTTTTATAATAATATGTTTAAGATTTTTACAATATTGTCATCCGTAATTATTTTGTCTTGTTCTGGAGTCAGTACAATTACGTCAAATGACTCATCTTGGGTAGAAGATACACTTAAAAAGCTAAGTTTGCGTGAGAAGATTGCTCAAATGATGGTTTATCGAATGAATATGAAGTTTATGAATTTTGATAGTGAGGAATGGAATGAAATTGAAAGTCTTTTGGCGTCTGATGGAATTGGTGTAGTACATATTTGGTTCGGTGAGGCAGGCAGCGCTCTAACGATATTAAATAAGATGCAAAAGCTATCAAAAGTACCATTATTAGTAGAAGGTGATATAGAATCAGGTCTTGGCAGGAGATATACTGGCGCGGTTACTTTGCCTCCAATGATGGCTATTTCAGCAACAGGAAACCCTCAGTATGCGTACAAGGCAGGAATGATATCCGCAATAGAAAGTCGTTCAGTTGGAATACATTTTAACTTAGCTCCTGTTGTAGATGTAAATAATAATCCTAAAAATCCAATTATCAATACAAGGTCGTTCGGTGAACACCCAGACTCTGTTCATCGCTATTCGAAAGAATTTATTCGTGGTATTCATGATTATGGCATGCTGGCAACTGCAAAACATTTCCCGGGCCACGGAGATACGGAAACAGACTCTCATTCAGCGTTAGCTCAAATACCTAGTGATTCCTTGAGACTGTGGAATGTTGAAATTCCTCCATTTTCAAATGCAATAAAATCTGGCGTTGACGCTATCATGGTTGCCCACGTCAATGCTCCTGATTATCAAGAAAATGCTGATGAGCCAGCAACATTATCATCATTTTGGATTAAGGACGTTTTAAAAAATAGTCTTGGGTTTAAGGGTGCAGTAATTACAGATGCAATGGGCATGGGTGGAATAATTAAAAACTATTCTGATAGCTATGCTTTAATTCAAACAATAAATGCCGGAGCAGATATTATTATACAAAATAATAAAATGAAGGAATCCATAGATATTGTTGAACAAGCTGTCATTAAAGGGATAATAAAGGAGAGTCGTATTGATACTTCTGTTATCAAAATATTAAACATGAAACATAAAATAGGGCTCCACAGAGAAAGCCTTATTTCAATTGATAAAACTCACATGATGATGGGTCAAAAAGAAAATTTTGAAATTGCAGAGGAAATGGCGTCAAAGGCGCTTACGGTAGTTAGAAATAATAATAACATATTGCCTTTAAACCCAAGTTTCGATGATGAAATATATGTAATTGATCTTTATGATGGACCAAATAATCATACAGAAAGCATACTTACAAAAAAACTCAGACAAGGGAAAAGAAAGATAAAATCATTTCAAATTGATAAGTCTGATAGTTTAGAAATTGCAAATTATATTATTAATGAGATACCTAATGATAAAATAGTTTTTGTAAATGCATTTGCAAATCCTGTAGAATGGAAAGACAATATTTTCCTACCAAAGGTTGAAGCAGATTTAATAAATAAATTAACCTTTAAGACTAATAAGCTTATTGTTACAAGCTTTGGCAGTCCTTACTTAATTCAAGATTTCCCAAGCTCACCTGTTTATATATGCGCTTATAAAGGTAGCGCTCTTATGCAAAATGCGGTTGCTGATTTTTTAATGGGAAAAACAGCTGCAGGTGGGATATTACCGGTAACAATACCGGACATTGCTAATAGAGGTTCAGGTTTAAAGATAGAACCTTTTCCCTGGAGCCAAGAAGAAAAAGTTTCTGAGCCTGGAACAGAGTTGATTCGAATTCGATCTGATGAAATAGATGTAAATATTGAAACGATAAAAGATCTTTTTAAAGAAGCTGTTAATGATACTGCTTTTCCAGGGGGAGTTATCCTTGCAGCAAAGGATGGTAAAATATTTTTACATGAAGCATTTGGGTTCCATACTTACTCAAAAAATAAGCCAGTTTCAAAAGGAAATATCTTTGATCTCGCATCAATCACTAAGGCGGTCTCTACTACTTCCGCAATTATGAAATTGGTTGATGAAAATAAAATAAATTTAGAGGATAAGGTCATTCGGTATTTACCAGAATTTATTGGTAAGCAAAAATCGCATTATCCCCAAAAAAGAAACACAACAATTAGGCATTTAATTACACATACTGGCGGACTTCCACCTTTTAAACAGTATTTTAAAATAGAAGGAACACGACAAACACGAATTGATTCAATTTTTAATACTGAGCCTATTACAGGATTAAGTGATTCAACAATTTATTCAGATGTTGGTTTAATTATACTTGGAAAAGTAATTGAAAGTATTACAAACAATTCTTTGGATGTATTTATAGATTCTGTTGTTTTCAGTCCCTTAGGTATGTCATCTACTTTTTACAATCCTTTGCCAATAAAAGCAAATCGAGTTGTTCCTACTGAAAATAGCAAATTTCATAATAAATTAATTAAAGGTTTTGTTCATGACGAAAATGCGCATAGTATAGGTGGCGTTGCAGGTCATGCAGGATTATTTTCAACAGCTAAAGATTTAGCGATATTTTCGCAGATGATGCTAAATGGTGGTAGATATGGATGGAAAAGAATCTTCAATGAAGAAACTGTTCTAGAATTTACATCTAGAACCCAAATGATTCAAAGTACCTCCTATGGATTAGGTTGGGATACGCCATCAGGAAAGTCTTCCGGTGGAATTTATCTTTCTGATAGTAGCTTTGGGCACACTGGATACACAGGCACATCCCTCTGGATTGACAAAGAGAATCAATTATTCGTTATTTTATTGACCAATGCAGTTCATCCTGATCGTTCATACAAGAAGAAAAGCTATTTTGACTGGAGGCAGCGCCTCCATTCATCTGTATACGAAGCAGTTGGATTGAATCAACAAAATCAAAATCTTGAATTACGTGAAAGATGGCTGGAAGAATAACTTATAAAAGCAATTATTGTTTAATTTTTTTTATTTTGACATTTACATTTTTTGGGTGTCAACGAAACGAAGCTTGGCTTGAAAATCTTCCAAAACCATGGAAGATAAATGAAGAGGAATTTTCTAGCATTCTTCAAAAGTTTGGTAATCGGTATCCTGAATTTAATAATAGATTGAAACAGTTTTCAAAATGGCAAGTTGGTAAACCCTATAAGATCTTTTGTTTAGGTGAAGAGACCTTACCTGACCCAGATCCAATTTTTAGAATGGATGTATCAGATTGCACTGTACATATTCTTACGAGCTTAGCAAGTATTCAAAGTCAAAATTGGAATCAAGCTAAGTCCAATTTGATCAAGATTCATTATAAGGCAGACATGAATGGAATAAATATACCAAGCTATAAAAAAAGGTGGCACTTTACAACTGATAGGCTACTTTTTAATCCATCAACAAAAAACATTACAGATACTTTGCTTGACGAACAAGATATTCAAAGAATCAACTTAACATTAAATCAAAAAGAAAATGGTGATGAGTTTTTAGATCTTGATTGGACAAAAAATGTTAGCGTCAGCTACATTCCAAATAATATGATAAATAATGAATTACTTAATGAGCTTCCAAGTATCGCCGGAGTTGCTTTTGTTAAAAAATCGTATTTTAAAATGGGGCTTGCTATTGCGCATGAGGGCATGATTATTGATAATCAAGATATTATACATGCATCTCAAGAATATGAAAAAACGGTTCAAATGAATTTTTTAGATTATTATTTTACAGATGAAGGACCTCGATTTGATGGTGTTATGTTTTTTACTTTTCATCCATTAGGAAGTTAGTAATTTGCACTGGATAGACCTTTCTCTTGTTATCCTCTTTTTAGTATCTTTTTCTTTTTTTGGAATTTGGCAGGTTAACAAAAATAAATCCTCAGGTGATTACTTTTTAGCTGGGAAAGACTTGCCATGGTCAGTTGCTATGTTTTCTATTGTAGCAACGGAAACCTCAGTTCTCACTTTCATTAGTGTTCCTGGGCTTGCATTTAGAGGCGAGTGGTTTTTTTTGCAATTAGGTTTTGGATATATAATTGGCAGGATACTTGTAAGCATCTTTCTTTTGCCATCATATTTTAAGTTTGGAATCGTTTCAATTTATGAAATCATTGGTATGAGATATGGCTTATTTTTTCAAAAAGTTGCTTCATTAATTTTTCTTGTAACTCGCATATTAGCTGATGGAGTTAGATTTTTAGCAACAGCAGTAGTTGTACAGGTGATCACAGGGTGGTCTATGGAATTAGCTGTCTTGATAATTGGTGCGGTAACATTAGCATACACCTTAACTGGAGGACTAAGGGCAGTGATATGGATTGATAGCGCTCAATTTATATTATACCTCATGGGTGGAATTATCTCAATTTATGTTGCTTTGAATTACTTAGATATGCCTTTCAATGAAATAATTACAAATTTATCTAATTCAAATAAGATTAAAATATTCAACTTTGAAGGAAGCTTGTTTAATGATCCCTATTATTTTCTTAGTGCAGTTTTGGGAGGGATATTCCTTTCCTTTTCATCACACGGTATAGACCATATGATGGTTCAAAGGGTTTTGAGCACAAGAGACCTGACTTCTGCTAGGAAATCAATGATAGCGAGCGGCTTTTTTGTATTAATGCAGTTCGCAATATTTTTATTTGCAGGTTCATTAATATTTTTAATTGCTGGTGATATAGAAATTCAAAAAGATCGTGAATTCACATACTTCATGGTAAACTATTTACCTGTAGGAGTGCGAGGTATTTTACTGGCTGGAGTATTATCTGCAGCAATGTCTACCTTAAGCTCATCCATTAATTCGCTCGCATCATCTACTGTTACCGATTGGTATAAAGGTAGAAGTGATGTTGCTTTTTCTAGATTAGTTAGCCTGATATGGGGAATTGTTCTAATAGGTATAGCATTGATATTCGATGAGGGAGATTCTGCGATAATAATTGTTGGTCTTCAAATTGCATCATTTACATATGGAGCTCTGCTTGGTCTATTTTTATTAACCAAACTAGAACATGATTTTCTACCATCTAGTTTGATTATAGGTCTAATTTCAAGCATAATCACTGTATTTATGTTAAAGCAAAATCAATTTGCATGGACAAGCTTTATAATGTTTTCAGTACTTGCAAACATAACCTCAACTATTTTAGCAGACTACCTTCTTCGTTTTGTCTATAGATCAAATCGTTGAAATAGGCTAGCCGCACCAAACCCTTTCGCCTTAAGATCGTTTCTTGATTCTGAGGTTTCATTTAAAAGGGGGTTAGTATGATTGAAATGAATGAAATTTATATCAACAACATCTTTTATTTTCTTGAAAAATTCAGTGGACTCAATAACAAATGGATGCGGAATTTCAGACATATCTCTTCCAGGTAGTTCTTTTTCATCAAAAAATGTTCCATCCAGTAATGCATAATCATTTTGCTCGACCTTCTTTAAAACATCTACATCCCATTTTTCCCATTTATCGATATCAGGTATAAATATTAAGGATTTATTTGGACCTAATATTTGAAAGCCATTTGTTTCTGAAAATTCGTCACGATGAGGAACAGTAAAAGGCTTAATTGTTAGTCTATTATTGAGCTTTATTGTATCACCATCCTTAATTTTAAATAATTTTATATTATTCAATTCAACAAGCTGACTCCAAGGGGCATTTGATTTAATAAATCTTGTCATTTTTGGAGCCATATATAATGGCATATTTTTGTATCCCATTGTTTCTCTGCCTAAATACATTATTCCTGAGTAGTGACCAATGTGCGCATGAGAAATAAAAATCCCCTTAACTTCATTTTCCTCTGAAATTATTTTATGTTGTTGAGCAAAATCTGGAGTTGCTTCTATCATCCATGCCTCTTTTGAATCAGGATCAATGATCCCTAGAGAGGTCACAAAAAATTCTTTTTTAGGAGAATTCCATCTATTGATGCAGCATTTTTTTGTACATCCTGCTTGGGGAGCTCCACCATCTTGTGTAGTGCCCAAAACTATAATATATGGAGTTTTAAGGGTTTTCTTATCACATCCTATAATAAGAAGTAAAATATAAATAGCAATTTTTTTCAACGTTAATTGACCTTTGACAGATAGGTAACAATTTCATCTTGGAGAGCTCTAAACGCAGAAGATGATCCTTTAAAACCGTTCATTAAAATAGAAAATGCAATAGGATCTGATGAATCATTTAATATATAGCCTGAAAAGGTTGTTACGCCAGATAAAGAGCCGGTTTTTGCAAACACACCATTTGGGAGCTTTCTATCTTTGAGCGTGGAATTTTGATCTGTTGTTGAAAGAATCTTTAATAGGTTGTCTTTTATTTTAGGATTGTTATATGCCCAAAATAACAAATCGGTAAAATGATCAGCGCTAGAGTAGTTGTAACGTGAAACTCCTGATCCATCACTTATCGAAAAGGTTGTTGTATCTATTCCAACATCATCATTAAAAAAAGTTCGCATTGCAAAAAGGCCATTTTGCCAGGTACCTTGTCTATTTAATGTTTCATGACCAATGATTTTAACTAATAATTCAGCAGTTAAATTGTCGCTTTCAACCATTAGGTTTTCTAGAGAAGATGTAAGGGTATTTGAGCGGTGTGTTGCAACTAGCGTACTTGTACTAGATTTTGTTCCTTTTTTAGATTTATTGATATTTAAACCATCTTCAGATAATAGCTGCTTAAAGAGGTTACCTGTGAACAAGGTTGGGTTGCTAATATTTCGAGTAACCGTGTCAACTGAAGTCGTATCTAGAATTGTTCCATAGATTTGAAATGAGTTTTTATTATTTTTCCAATCTCTTATAATTTTTAGTTTTTCATATTCCGATGTGTCACTGACAGTGGTTCCTTGGTTATTTATATTATAATAATTTGATTTTGGATAAACTTCAACACTTACTAGAGAGCCTGGAGATGTTGGGCTGATTATGAAATCAATACAATTATCATTGACAGAGAGAGCGCTTATTTCAGCAGAATACCATTCATCACCTTCATCCCACATCCAGCCTGGCCCATACACAAGAGAGTCAGTTATTGTGTCGTCTAGTATCAACTCATTAGCAGATGGAATTTTTTTTGAAATTATTTTTGAAAGCGAATCAAGAGTAGAAATTTTTAAATCAGGATCTCCACCACCAACAAGATAAACTGTATTCCCTTCCCGGTAGATAGAAGTTTTGAATGTATAACCTGTATCAAGTATAGCTAATGCTGCGATAGCTGTATATAGCTTGTTATTGCTGGCCGGATTAAATAATGAGTTACTATTTAAGTCAAAAAGAACTTTACCCGTTTTAAGAGATACAGCTTTTATGCCGATGTTTGTATTTAAGTTTGATTTATTTATAATTTTTGAAATTGACCTTTTTTCATTCAGTTGGCCCCTAGTTGTATAAAGCCTTGGAGTAAAGCACCCAGTAGTGAAAATAGTAATAATAAGTAGTAATCGTTTATTCATATAGGAAATATTTTTTTGCTATTTGGTTATAGTTTTTTATGGGTAAGGAGAATTGATTTAAATCAATAGATTGTAATTGATTTAAAAATTCAGCGTTTCCCCACAATCTATTCATTCCAGAATTTTTTATTTTCAGTTTAGCGGGATATTTTTCATTAATTACTTTTATGATGCTCATTCCGGTTGCTACGCTTAGGAACTTGTCTCGGTCTGTTAGAATTATTTCTGCTCCATGACATACTTGATTTTTATATTTTGGATCATTGGACATACCTTTTATTGGTGTGGGTATGAAAGTTATGGGTTTAAATACTACGCCTGGAAGATTGAGATTATTTAATTCTTGAGTGAGATCCTGTTTATTAATCCAAGGAGCTCCAAACTTTTTGAAGGGGTTTTTGGTTCCTCTCCCTTCACTTAGATTGGTTGCCTCTAATAAGCACATTCCTGGGTAAATGATTGCCGTATTAAGGTCAGGTATATTTGGAGACGGCTTTATCCATGGTAGCTTGGTTTCATCATACCATAGATCTTTTGTCCACCCTTTCATCTTGACAATTTCTAGCTTTGGTTGATGTTCAATCCATTTTTCGTTATTTATCATGAGTGCAAGCTCACCTACTGTTAATCCATACCTTGTTGGGATGGGATAATATCCCACAAAAGTTTGATATTTTAAATCAAGCGTTGGTCCTTCAATTATATTTCCAGTAATAGGGTTTGGACGGTCAAGCACCAAGACTTTTATATTGTTTTTTGCTGCACTTTCCATTACTAGGCCAAGTGTTGAAATATAAGTATAAAAACGTGCACCTATATCTTGAATATCATAGATAATAATATCTACACCTTCTAATTGAATATCAGTTGGTTTTCGAGCTTTTCCATAAAGACTTATTACCTTTGGAAGAGTTTTAATTTGTCCATCATACTTTACTTTTTCTCCAGCAGCAGCTTCACCAAACAATCCATGTTCGGGGGAAAAAATAACTTTTATTGTGACATCCTTTGTTCTCATAAGGCGTTCATAATTAGAAATACCTTTGATATCTCTTCCCGAATTATTTGTAACTAATCCAATATTTTTATTTTTGATCAATTTTATTTTTTCGTCAAGAAGAACATCAAGACCTAGTTTGACAGGAGACAGATTGATTCTTGCCTTTTCTTTTTCGCGGCTATTTTGAATTTGGTGAATTGATTGAGGAGTTTGTATTTGCTTTGTGCAGGATGAAAATATAATTAAAGCTATAAAGAAAAATTTAATTTTCATTTTAAAAGGGTAAACTTCTTATTGACTATTTTTTCTCCTTGTGAGAGGTAAACTATATAAACCCCAGATGGTGCCTTGCTTCCATCTTTCGTTAGCCCATTCCAGTTAAAACGTTGAATTTTTGTTGGAAGAGATAGCGCGGACATTTGAAATACTTCTCTGCCCAATAAATCTGTAATTGTTAGAAAAGCAATTGGTGAAAGCTCTCGCACTGAAAACTCTATAGATATTGATCGATTGGAAGGGTTTGGGTACAAGGCAGAAATATTTAACCCATCAGGTACAATTGGGTCGCTATCAATAGCAGATGCAATTGGCGCTTCTAAGAATTGTAATATTTCTTCCATGATATCAGTTCGAATCTGCTCAGGATAAATTGATTCAAATCCAACTGAAAGATAAATAATACCAGAAGGTGTTTTACTGTTTAGGAAGTTTCCTCTGTAAGCTATTCCAGCACCACCCCTTGTTTCATAGTCTACATTTTTAAATTTCAAAATACTTACAGCATCACTAGCAGGCTTAATGCCGTCTGGCCAATCTACATCATAGTTTCCATTTTCACCATTATCGAAGCTAAAAACATATCCATCAAAGAGCGAGTTGGGCGCTCCTTCAATTTCATATACACCTCCAGTTCCACCAGCAGCATCACTTATATACTCTGCTTTTAAAATATTTTCATAAAATATTTTATCAGAGTTATTTCCTTTCTCCGACATATCATACCCTATTTCAGACCCAGAAACAAAAATCCTCCCACCATTCAAGAGGTAGTTTTGCACAAGAATTTTTTCTTTTTCATCAAAAGCAGAGGTCGCTGTGCCTTCTTCACCTAAAATCCAATCTACAATTCCATAATCGTTTAATTTTACTATTCCACTAATAATTGCTTCGTTTGAAGATGTATCAAACGTATAGCCATTAATATAAATTGCATTACCATGCTCATGAATGAAATCAAAGGTATTGGTAGTTCCGGCTACGCGATCAAATCCATTTACAATCAGTATTTTGGATTTTGAAGGAGAGGGCGTAGAGCCAAGTAATTCTGTAAACTCACTCATACCAAATTGATTTAAGGCTCTTATTTTATAATAATACGGGATATTATCATTTAAACCTTGTATTAGAATTGGACTTTTTAAAAATTTGCCAACGGAACGCCCTATTGTAGAATCTGAAGCAACTTCAAACACTTCATATTCCATCGCAGATTCGTCATTTGAAAAATTAATACTGATTATACCACCACCTAAGCTCATAATTGAATAATCTTTAGGTACAGAAGGACTAGATTTATTTGCAATTTTTTCTTTTAGCGCATCCCAAAGTTCACTATAGCCCTCATCATAGCCTAGCGCCCAGATCCCAATTCCACCAAGGTCTTTGGAATTTGCAAAGTCATATTTTTTTGATAAAGATAGACTATCATCATACCAAGTTTGAAACCAGTTTGGGTTTTGAAATCGATACCATGGTGTTTGAGATGCTGAATCCCATCGTTTTCCATATGATAAGGCTTTTGCCTCTGCAGCAGAAAACACTTCAGCTGTACCAGTCCCAGTAGTATTTGTACCTTTTTCACCTGATGAGGATGGCCAAGAATAGCCATAGTATGGGACACCAAGAATTATTTTATTTCTATTATCATCAGTAACTGAGAGATAGGTGTTGATTGTATTAGTTATATTGTATGAACCGCCACTAAGAGGCGATACGGGACCAGTTAAGGTGCTTCCTTTCCAATGATAATCATAGCCCATGACAAAAAGCCCATCGCTCTCATTGGCAAGAGCTTTAAAATCCCAGGCATTATTCCAATCAACTGCAGGAGTAGCTAGCGTAACCTGAGCGTTTGGTATTGTCAATCGTAATGTGGAACGCAAATCTTTAACAAAGGTGATTAAATTAAATTTTTGACTCTCAGGAAATGACTCAAAGTCAATATTCACTCCATCTGCTCCAGCGCGACTAACTTCAAATGTTAAATTTTCAATCAAACGTTTTCTATTTGTATCGCTGCTAAGAAGCACTTCAAGTTTAGTTTTTGAAAAAAGAGTTACTGTTAAAACTACCTCAACGCCATTATCATGCGCTTTATTAATCAGATCAGTTGCAGGCCAACCATGGAGGTCAATTAATTCACCATTCTCATTTGCTTCTGCGGAAAAATATGCTATAGTGGAAAGAAGTTCAAAATTATAATTTTGCCATTTAGTCCCTTGCCAATATGGGTGATAGCCAAAGACTCTCTTCGACGTATTTTTTTTAATATCACTTATTGGTTTTGCTGGCCCTGAGTATGATTTATAAAGTGGTTCAATAAAGTTTTCATTATTGAATTCAAGCTCCACTTGATGAATTCCACGGTAAGCTTGCTGGCTTATTCCAAAAGATATAATTAAAAGGAATACAAATATTTTAAATATCGCAAAGTGAAAATATATTTTCAATTGATTCTCGTTTTCGTATTTCTTTATAAGAAGATTTATCTAATAAAATTTCTGCAGATCTAGGTCGAGTGTTAAAGTTGTGTGACATTGAATAGCCGTATGCTCCAGCATCCATAATGGCAATTAAATCATTCTCTTTCAATGATGGGAAAGAGCGATCAGTGGCAATTCTATCCGTATTTTCACATATTTGACCAGTAAAATCAGCAGTGATCTCATTATCGCCATGATCACCAACTTTATATATTCGGTGTTTTGCTCCGTAGAGTGCTGGCCGCATAAGGGTTTCCATGCCGGCATCTATACCGACAAAATTTTTATAACTATTTTTCAACCCCGTAACTCTTGATATAATAAATCCCGCATCTGCAATTATTGATTTTCCAGGTTCAAGCCAAAGTGAGGGCGCTAAGGATTTATTTGAATATACGGAATAATAAATTTTAGCTAGATTTTCAAACATTCTATCAAAATCTAAGGCAGTTTGTTCATCTTGATAGGGTATTCCAAATCCTCCACCCATACTTATAAACTCAAAATTTATTTTAAGTTCAGATTCAATTCTTCTAGCATTATCTAATATTGCCAATAGCACTTCCTCAAAAAACTTTTCATCTAAATTTCCTGATCCACACATACTTTGTAATCCAAAGCGCTTAATACCAAGTTCTTTAGCATTTTTGTATGCATCAATTATTCTTTCAGATGGGATACCAAATTTTGCATCTCTTCCACCAGTAATAATCCCAGAATAGGACCCGCCTCCAAAACCTGGGTTCATTCTAAAAGAAATTCGATCAGGAAGACCAACTTGTTTAAGCCTGTCTAGTGAAGTGATATCATCAAGATTAATATTACAACCCTTGCCTAGCGCATCAATAAAATCCGATTTTGATTCATAGTTTCCGGTATATATACATTCTGAAGGGGAAACCCCAGAAAGCTCAGCTGCATATATTTCACCAGGACTTGAACAGTCACCCCCAATTGCCGGAAATGATTCCCGCATTGCATGAATCAGATGGGGGTTGCTGTTAGACTTGATTGCGTAGCAAATATGAAAATTTTCAAAGTTTTTAGAAAGCGCACCGCTTAGTCTGGAAATATTTTTATGAATTCTCTGCTTATCATAAATGTAGAGAGGCGTTCCATATTTTTCTGCGATTTCAGAAAAAAGTTTTTTGTTTTTAATTAGTTCTCTTAAAGGGTGCATTGTTTATTTAAATTTGTTAATAATTTAAAACGTAATCCTTATTCAAAATAAGCTCTAAGTGAGTTGGATTTATTAATTAATTTTAATAGTGAAAGAAAGTAAAAAATTATCAAGTAAATGGGTACTTTTATTCATTTTTTTTATGTACTCATTTGTTTTTGTTTATGTAGTTTATCATCTTTATAAATATCGATGGATATTCTAATTTTATGAATTATTCAAGAACCGAGGAGAATGTTTGGCAATGTTTAAAGAAAATATTTACATAAGTAGAAGAAAAATACTCAGTAATCAAATCAATGAAGGCGTGATTTTATTACCTGGAAATATGCCGGTTCCAATGAACTATCCATCAAATACGCTAAGATTTCGTCAAGATAGCAACTTTCTTTATTACTGCGGATTAGATTATCCAAATCTAACTATTGTGATTGATACAATTAATGATGAAACAACTTTATTTGGAGATGATCTTGATGTTGATGATATTGTTTGGGAAGGCGAGAGAGTTACAATAAAAAAAATGGCTGAATCCGCTGGAATTGAGCATGTTGAAAAAAATTCTTCTTTGCCTCAATTTTTATCCAATAAAAATAAAATCCATACTCTTCCAGCATATCGTGATGACCAAAAGTCTTTTTTGAAATCTATTCTTGGTACTCAGAATTTTTCTTCATCTAAAGAGTTGATTGTAAGCGTAATTAAGCAGAGATCAATTAAATCTGATGAAGAAGTTTATGAAATAGAACGCGCTATAGAAGTGACAGCCGAAATGCATAAAATAGCCATGAAGCACACACACGATGGCGTGAAAGAACAGGTTATTGTAGGCAAGATGGAAGGATATGCTTTAGAAAGAGGGCACAGAATGGCGTATCCTGCAATCTTTACGATTCATGGAGAGATTCTCCATAATAATGTCTATGATAATAAAATGAAGTCAGGGCAGTTAGCACTTAATGATTCTGGTTCAGAATCTCCTTTGCATTATGCTAGCGATATAACAAGAACTTTTCCAGTAAGTGGTTCATTTTCAGAAATTCAAAAACAAATTTATAGCTTAGTCTTTGAAATGCAAGAGGTCGCGTTAACGTATTGTAAACCAGGTATTTCTTACAAAGAAGCGCATCTTGCTGCTGCAAAGAAAGCTGTTGATGGATTGATTGATATCGGTCTAATGTGTGGTAGTTCTAATGAAGCGGTCGCTGCAGGAGCTCATGCTCTTTTCTTTCCCCATGGATTAGGACACATGCTGGGTTTAGATGTACATGACATGGAGGGTCTTGGCGAAGACCTTGTTGGGTATGATGATGACTCTAGCAGAAGTAATCAATTCGGATTGGCGTATTTGAGGCTATCAAAAGACCTTGAGCCAGGATTTGTTCTAACTGTTGAGCCTGGAATTTATTTTATTCCTCATCTTATAGAAAAATGGAGAAATGATAAAAAACATTCAAGTTTTATTAATTATGATGTTTTAAGTCAGTTTGAGAATTTTGGCGGCATTAGAATTGAGGATAATATACTTATTACAGATGATGGCTATAGAATGCTTGGCCCTACAATCCCCAAAACAGTTGATGACATAGAGTCGTTAATGCTATCATGAAAAAAATTATCTGGTTATTATTATCTTCTTTTGGAATAATGTTTGCAGTTTTTTCATGGATACAAGAATCAGGATTTCTTCCATCAGATATGGGCTCCGCTAAGGGATTTCTTGCAGTTATTTTTGGATTGATTCTTTATTTTTTCATTCCTTCTAAAATATCTTGAATAAGATTTATTAATCTTGTCGGACGTATTTGCAACACCACCGCCTACCACTAATGTTGAATCAGCTCTTGATTTTCTCTATAATCATTATGGTATCTCTGCATCAATAGATAAGCTTTCAAGTGATAGAGATTTAAATTTTAAAGTTTCTTCTAAAGAAAAAACTTATGTGATGAAGATTGCAAATTCTTCGGAAGATAAAAATATCTTACAAATGCAAAATAATGCCTTAAGATATATTTCATCACAAGATGAAAGTATTGAAGTGCCTATTCCAATTGAATCAAAACATAAAAAAGATATAACAGCTATCGAAAGCCATAATAGTAAAAATTATGTGCGATTATTGACATATATTGAGGGTGATTTTCTAAAAGATGTTAAGCCAAACAGAATTATGTTGTTTTCGGTAGGTCAATTTTTAGGAAGCCTTGATAATGCTTTAATTGGTTTTGAGCATAGATCTTCTTCGAGGGAATTTATTTGGGATGCTGCGCAGGTTGATGTATTGATTCGCCAACTGGATCAGAGTAAAGATGATAGGTCGTTAATTGAATATTTCATAAAGGCCTATAAAGAAAATGTATATAGCCATATTAATGAATTATCAAAAGGCATTATTCATAACGATGGCAATGATCATAATGTTATAATTGATCAAAATGGTAAAATCAAAAGTATTATTGATTTTGGAGATATGGTTTTTTCTTTGCAGGCTTTAGAGCCTGCGGTATGTATGGCTTATATTGCAATGAGCCAAAAAAATCCTTTTGAGCTTATAGCTTCACTGCTAAAAGGATATTCTTCAACTAAAGCTCTTTCTGATAAAGATTTACAGTCAGTTGTATATTTAATGTGCTTAAGAATGTGTGTAACAATTAATATGTCAGTCTACCGTAGAAAGCTTTTTCCAGAAAATGACTATATATCTATTTCTGAAGATAGCGCTAGAAATTTTCTTAATTATATGAGGGATGACGATATCAGTAAATGGTCAAAAAATCTATGTGAATATGTTAGATCATAATAAAATTTTACAGTTAAGAAAAAAATACTTAAGCCCATCTTTAAGCTTATCTTATGATAGCCCATTGCATATTGTTAGAGCAAAAGGGCAGTATCTATATGATGCGAATGATAATAGATATTTAGACGCTGTAAACAATATTCAGCACGTAGGTCATTGCCACCCAATGGTTGTTGAAGCAGCGCGAAAGCAATATGGGATATTGAATACGAATACTCGCTATTTAGACGAAACTGTTGTTAGTTATGCTAAAGATTTAACAAGCTATTTACCAGATGATCTAAATGTATGTTTTTTTACTAACTCAGGAAGTGAGTCAAACGATCTCGCTCTCAGGTTAGCACGCAATAATACAGAATCACGGGAAACCATAGTTTTAGATGGGGCTTATCACGGACATGTTTCCTCTCTTATTGATATTAGCCCATATAAACATAACTCAAAAGGGGGGAGCGGTCCTCCTAGCTATGTGCATACGTTGCCTATGCCTGACTCTTTTAGGGGGAGATATCGTGGGAAAAAAGCAATTAATGGATACATAGATGAGCTTAAAAAAATATTGCAATCAATAAAAAAACAAGGAAAGCAATTATCAGCATTTGTTGTTGAACCAATAATGGGCTGCGGAGGTCAGTTAATATTGCCTGATGGATTTCTTAAGCGCTCTTTTGAATTGGTACGTAATGAAGGAGGTATTTGTATTGCAGATGAGGTACAAATCGGCTTTGGAAGGGTTGGAACAGATTTTTGGGGTTTTGAAACCGCCCATGTTCAGCCCGATATTGTCACAATGGGAAAATCGATGGGTAATGGTCACCCATTGTCGGTGGTAGTAACAACAAAAGATATTGCAGATAAGTTCAATAACGGAATGGAATATTTTAATTCCTTTGGTGGAAATCCGGTCTCATGTGCGGTTGGGAAGGCAGTCTTGCGTGCCGTTGAAGAGGAGAAAATGCAGCAAAATGCGTATAATATTGGAAAATATTTATTGCAGGAATTAAAACAGTTGCAATCACAGTTTCCATTAATTGGTGAGGTCAGAGGTAAAGGGCTATTCATTGGTATAGAATTAATTAAAGATAGGTTGAATCTTTCTCCTGCAAGCAAAGAAGCTGAAGAAATTGTTAATAAGATGAAGCGAAAAAAAATCTTATTAAGTACTGATGGCCCAGATCATAATGTAATTAAAATTAAACCACCTATGATTTTTAATAAACAAAATGCCGATGAATTAGTATTAAAACTTTCAGAGGTTTTGAGTAATATTGAATATGAATAAGAAAATAATTCACTCATTTCTGCTAGCAAACATCCTACTGTTCTCATGCGAAAAGCATGGAAAGCTTGAATGGGAAAACCCCACTATTTTTGGCATTAATAAGCTTCCTCCTAAAGCGCACTTTGTTTCTTACGAAACCGAACAGCTTGCTCAAATAAATAACCCTCTCGAATCAAAAAACTATATTTCCTTAAATGGTAGATGGAAATTCAAGTTTTCAAAAAATATTAAAGATAGGCCTCAAGATTTTTACGAAATGGGCTACAACGATGATGAATGGGATAAAATAATGGTTCCCGGTAGCTGGGAGCTTCAAGGATGGTCTTATCCAATTTATCTTGATGAAGAGTATCCGTTTCCGGCAAACCCCCCGTTTATTCCTCATAAGCTGAATACCGTTGGTTCATATAAGAAAAATATGATTATCCCGCAAGATTGGCTTAAAAAAGATGTCTTTTTGAAGCTGGGTAGTGTTCGTTCGGCTTGCTATGTATGGTTTAATGGAAAATATGTTGGTTATTCGCAGGGTTCAAAAACTCCATCAGAATTCGACGTTACTGAATTCATTCAGGCCGGTAACAATCAAGTTGCGATTCAAGTCTATAGATATTCTGATGGATCATACCTAGAAGGGCAGGATACATGGAGAATAAGTGGATTAGAGCGTGATGTTTCAATCTATGCTAGAGATAGAACAAGGATTGATGATTTTACAATTAAATCATCATTAAATGATTCATATAGCGAAGGTATATTTTCAATTGATATTGATATTCTAAATAACTTCAAAAAAGATAGCAAAATAAGTCTTCGTGCAAAACTTTCTGATCCATTACGGCGAAATAGAATAATTTTTGATTCAACTAAGTTTATTGGCAGTGATTCTCTTTCATTGGTATCAATAAAACATCAGGTTCGCAGGATAAAGGCTTGGAGCGCTGAAACACCGTATTTATATAAACTACAGCTTTACTTATCAAAAGATGGTAAGCTAATAGAAACTTTCACTCATCAGGTTGGTTTTAGAAAAATAGAAATTGAAAATGGAAAATTGCTACTAAATGGAAGTCCATTGATAATTCGTGGCGTAAATCGACATGAATGGGATCCTTATTCAGGGAGAACCTTAACTGAAGAGTCAATGATTGAAGATATAAAGCTGATGAAGCAAAATAATATTAATGCTGTTAGAGCTTCTCATTATCCTAATCATGAACGCTGGTATGAGCTGTGCAATGAGTATGGTTTATATGTTGTAGATGAAGCGAATATTGAATCACATGGAATGGGTAAACACCCTAAGGGCTTTGGTCATATTGCTGATGACTTAGTATGGTTGGAACAATGGCTTGATCGTGGAAATAGAATGTACGAAAGGGATAAAAACCAGCCCTCAATCATAATGTGGTCTATGGGTAATGAAGCTGGTGATGGAAAAAACTTTGAAGAATTATATAATTTATTAAAATCTAAAAATGATTCTAGGCCAGTAGTATATGAACCAGCGAAAGAAAAGGATCACACAGATATAGTCTTTCCAATGTATAGCTCAGTCAGCAAAATTAACCAGTACGCTGAATCAAATAAAAATAAACCTCTTATACTATGCGAATATGCACATGCAATGGGAAATAGTGTAGGAAATTTAATTGATTATTGGGATACAATTAATAAGCATGAATCTTTGCAAGGCGGTTTTATTTGGGATTGGTCAGATCAGGTTCTTTCTAAAACCGATAAAAATGGTAAACACTTTTGGGGTTATGGTGGAGATTTTGGAATTGAATTTGCGGAAAATGATTCAAATTTTTGTGCGAATGGACTTGTAGCTGCAGATAGAAGCTTAAACCCTCATGCTTATGAAGTTAAAAAGATTTATCAGCCGATTTCTTTTAAGCCTATTGATTTAAAAAATGGTATAATCAAAATTATCAATGATTATAATTTTTTAAACTTTGATAATGTTGATTTTACTTGGTATATAAAAGGAGATAATAGAACCATTTCTTCTGGAAAGCTTAGCTCCTTGAAATTGAATCCCGGTGAATCGAAAGATATATTTTTTAATACCTCAAATATAGTTATAAGGGAAGGGGTAAGGTATTTTCTAATGATTGAAGCAAAGACTAGAAATGCTAAGCCTATGATTCCAAAAAAACATATAATTGCCTGGGAACAATTTGAGCTCCCATTTTATAAACCGCTTTTAGTTAAAAACGATGATTCTAATTTTAAGATTAACCTATCTGAAAGTTCTGATGAAATTCAAGTTTATGGATCAAGCTTTAGTTTGGTATTCAATAAAAATACGGGATTTCTAGATAAGTATTCTTTTGAAAATTTAAATTATCTATTGAAGCCAATTGTTCCATTTTTTTGGAGAGCACCTAATGATAATGACCTTGGAAACAATATGCCCAGCCGTACCAAAGTATGGAAAAAAGCTGGTAGTAGAATGAAGTTAATTGATTTAAGAAGTGTTAAGAATAATAGTAAAATAACAATCACTAGTACCCATAGAGATAGTATTTCAAAAACAATCGTTGAAACAGAATATGTTGTAGATATTGATGGGGCGATTAAAATTAAAAGACAAATTGATATTGCAGATAGCAGTCTTCCTGAAATTCCAAGGATTGGTGTTAAATTCACTCTGCCTGGAGATTTTAAACAAGTTGAATGGTTTGGCAGAGGTCCTCACGAGTCTTATTGGGATAGAAAACAATCTGCTGCAATTGGGTTTTATAGCGGCTTGGTTTGGGATCAATCATTTCAATATGTAAGGCCCCAGGAAACAGGGAATAAAACCGATGTTTACTGGATGGCCCTAGAGAACAATGAAATTGGATTGATGGCAATTGGTTTGCCAAAATTTGATGGAAGCGTTCATCAGTATCCTTATGAGGATCTAGATTATTATCCTGGCTCACAAAAGCACGGTAAGCTTGATATAAAATCTAAAAATCAAACAGATTGGCTTATTGATTATAAACAAATGGGTGTTGGTGGTGATAATAGTTGGGGCGCAAAGCCGATGAAAAAATATACTTTATATCCTGGTGTTTACGAGCATTCGTTTATATTAATACCTTTTAAAGTAGGAGCAGATTTAAATAAGCTCTCAAAAAGAAAAATTTAATTGAAACCAATCTTAAGGAATATCCAATGAATACAATTTCAATTGTAACATTTGTATTTGCAACAGCGTCTGTAGCTTTTTTTACTTTCAGAATTGTTCAAAAAATGAAAAAATCCGATAGCGCTACTGAGGAATATTTTACAGGAGGGCGTGCTTTATCCTGGCCAATTGTAGCGGGATCATTGCTATTAACTAATCTCTCAACAGAGCAGTTAGTTGGCTTAAATGGTGATGTTTTTGGAGATAAGGCTCTTGTGGGCTTGGCATGGGAGGCCTTAGCTGCATTTGCGATGATAGCAACTGCTCTAATTTTTTTGCCACGATATTTAGCTAGTGGTTTCACAACAACGCCAGCTTTTTTAGAAAAAAGATTTGACAAAACAACAAGGTCAATGGTTTCAGGTTTATTCCTCTTTGGCTATGTAACAGTTTTGCTGCCAGTGGTCTTGTATACCGGCTCTCTTGCTCTTGAAAGGATGTTTAATTTGAGCATCCCATTATGGCTTATTATTTTATTGATTGGTAGCCTGGGGAGTGCTTACGCTATATTTGGAGGCTTAAAATCAGTTGCCGTAAGCGATACAATTAATGGTGTAGGTTTGTTGATTGGTGGCTTAGCCATACCTTTTCTTGGTCTTTCTGCTTTAGGTGAAGGTTCATTCATAAATGGTATCTCAACCCTTTTAAATGATAAACCTGAATATCTTAGAGTTTTGACGAGAACCAACCTTGAAGGAGATGTAGTTTCTGTTCCTTGGCCAACATTATTTACCGGAATGATGTTTATTCAAATATTTTATTGGTCAACAAATCAAGTTATCGTTCAGCGCGCTATGGCAGCTAAAAGTTTAGCTGAAGGTCAGAAAGGTGTTCTTTTTGCCTCTGCGATGAAGCTCGTAGGTCCTTTAATGCTATGCTTACCAGGTATTATAGCTTTACATATGAGCGAATTGCCAATTGGTAGACAAGACCAAGTTTATGGAGCACTTGTGAGATATGTCTTACCTGATTGGTCATTAGGCTTATTTGCAGCAGTATTGATGGGTTCTATTTTAAGTTCTTTCAATTCAGCTTTAAACAGTGCATCAACTTTATTTTCTTTGCAGTTTTACAAGGGGTATATAAACAAAAATGCTTCTGGGGAACAAATTGTCAAAATTGGAAAGCAATTTGGAGTATTTCTTGCAATAGCATCGATAATAATAGCTCCTATGTTAGCTCAAACGCAGTCAATTTTTCAGTATTTGCAAAAAGTGAATGGATTGTATAGTGTTCCTATTATTGGAATCTTTTTGCTGGGAATAGCAACAAAGCATGTTCCTGCGATTGCAGCAAAAATTGGTATGATAGTTGGAATGGCAATTTATGCCTTCTTTTCATTTGAAAATTTGCACAATGTACCAGAATTTTTTGCAGATGCATCTGGAGACCTTCATTGGCTTCACGGGTATTTCATTAGTTTTATTTCAGCAGTTTTCGTAATGCTAGCCATAGGAAGATATAAACCAAAAACAGCTGAAGAGATCGCGATAAGTGATCAAAGGGACCCTGCACCTGTCGATATGACTCCATGGTCTGAATCAAAGAAAGTCTCCTTAGGTATAATGGGAGCTACATTTGCAATTTACCTTACTCTAAGCCTGGTAGCTCAATAAATGATTAATTTTGATTGAATTAAGCATATTAGAGGGTTTTAGCCCTCCATCAGATTGGATTGAAATTCAAACAGTTGAAGCGCATACTGGTGGTGAACCATTAAGAGTTATTTTATCAGGATTTCCTACGCTTAGTGGTTCATCAATTTTATCAAAGCGCAAAGAGTTATTACTAAATCATGACCACCTTAGAAAGGCTGTAATGTGGGAGCCAAGAGGCCACTCTGATATGTATGGTGCTTTATTGGTGGAGCCTGAGCTATCCACCTCTGATATTGGTGTAATTTTCATGCATAATAATGGCTATTCAACCGGATGCGGTCATGCCATAATTGCACTAACAAAAATATTTATAGAAACCAAAGCCGTACCACTTATCAAGCCAATTACTAAAATTATAATAGAGACCCCTTCAGGCGTTATCACTGCCTTTGCAAGATCTGATGATAGTGACTTAATTGATATTTATTTTGAAAATGTGCCCTCATTCGTGCAAGAATTGGATGCTACTATAGAAGTACATGGTCTTGGAAAAATTAAATACGATTTAGCGTATGGTGGAGCATTTTATGCTATTGTAAATAGCAAAGATCTCGGCCTTAAGCTTAAGCAAGGATATCTAGATGAAATCACTAAATTGGGAAAGGAAATTAAAAAAGCAATTTCAAACGATGTTAATTGCAGACATCCTCTTGAACCTGAGATGAATAGTCTGTATGGTGTAATTTTCGTTGATGATTCAGACATTTCCAAATGTCATAGTAAAAATATTTGTATATTTGCTGATGGAGAATTAGATAGAAGTCCAACGGGTACAGGTGTGAGCGCCAGAGCCGCTGTTGAAAAAAGTCGCGGTAGATTAAAACAAGGTGAAAAAATTTATATTGAAAGTGTAACAGGGGCAATTTTTTCAGTCTCTGTAAAAAAAACCTTATCCCTTGGAGATTGTGAAGCTATTATTCCACAAGTTGGTGGGGATGCTTCGATAACCGGTAAATGCACTTTCTGGATTAACCCAAGTGACCCCTTAAGAGATGGATTTCTTCTGAAATAATTTAAAGGAAAGCGTAATGATAAGACGCAAATTTTTAAAATCAACAGCTTTAATTGGTATTGCGAGCGCTATTTACCCAAAAAAACTATTTAGCGCTAATGAAAGATTGCAAATTGGGGTTATCGGTACCGGTTTGAGAGGGCAATGGAATACTAAGCTGCTATTAGATAGGCCTGACGTTGATATTCCTGCAATATGTGATATTGATCAGCGTATGATAGAAATGGTTCTTAAGTTATTTTCAAAAGCTGGAAGACCAAAACCTAAAATTTATGATAATGGACCTGAGGATTATCAAAATATGATAATTAAAGAATCCTTAGATGCTGTTAATATTGCGACACCCTGGGAGTTACACCACCCGATGTCAATATTGGCAATGAATAACGATATGCATGTTGGAGTTGAGGTTCCTGCAGCTTTGACTATAGACGATTGCTGGGATCTTGTAAATACATCAGAAAAAACAAAAAAATTATGCATGATAATGGAAAATGTAAATTACAGAAGAGATATCATGGCAGTCTTAAATATGGTTCGACAGGGAATTTTTGGGGAACTTATTCATTGTCAGGGAGGATATCAGCATGATTTGCGTCATGTTAAATTTAATGATGGCAATGTACCATATGGAGGTGGAGTAGAATTTGGAGAAAATGCATTTTCTGAGGCGCGTTGGAGAACTCAGCACTCGGTAGATAAAAATGCTGATTTATACCCCACTCATGGATTAGGACCAATAAGCCCAATGCTCGGGATTAACAGAGGAAATAGAATGATTCACCTTACATCAACTGCTAGTCAAAGCAGGGGTCTAAATAAATATATTGTTGATAATGGCAGAAAAGATCACCCTAATGCTGATGTAAAGTTCAAGCTAGGGGATGTAGTAACCACACTTATAAAATGCGCTAATGGTCAAACAATTGTATTAAGCCATGATACAAATTCCCCAAGACCTTATAGCCTAAATTTTAGAGTTCAAGGAACAAAAGGATTGTGGATGAAAGATTCTAAATCAATTTATTTTGAAGATAAAAGCCCTCAATCACATAAATGGGAAGATGATGAAAAGTACTTGAAAGAATATGATCATCCTCTTTGGAAAAGGTTTTCTGAGACAAAATCAACTCTTAGTCAGAGCGGTCACGGTGGGATGGATTTTTTTATAATCCGCGCCTTTGTAGAATCAATAAAAAATAACCAAAAACCAGCTATTGATGTTTACGATGCTGTAAGTATGAGTTGTGTTGTTCCGCTTTCAGAGATGTCAATCAAACAAAATAGCTCATCTATAAAGATACCTGATTTTACAAGAGGTAAATGGAAAACAAATAAGCCTATCTTTGGTCTAAATGATAATTACTAGATGATTATTGAAACCATAGATTGGTTAATTATTGCAATCTATTTTTTAGTTGCATTGGCGATTGGTATTTGGGCTTCAAAAAAAGCTGGAAGCGACACTCAGTCATTTTTTTTAGCTGGAAGAAATATGCCATGGTGGCTTCTAGGGATATCGATGGTAGCAACTACTTTTTCAACAGATACCCCTAATCTGGTAACAGATCTTGTTAGGCAAAAGGGCGTTTCGGGTAATTGGGCTTGGTGGGCATTTTTATTAACAGGTATGCTAACAGTATTTATATATGCTAAGCTTTGGAGACGATCAAATGTATTGACGGATATCGAATTTTATGAGCTTAGATATAGCGGAAAGCCAGCAGCATTTTTAAGAGGATTTAGGGCTTTATATCTTGGTTTAATATTCAATGTTCTTGTTATGGGTACTGTTAGTTTAGCTGCTATAAAATTTGGCGAAATACTTCTTGGTTGGGAAGGCTGGTTCACTCTTTTAATTGCATGCACTGTAACTATAGTTTATTCGGTTCTTGGTGGTCTGAGAGCGGTCATTATTACTGACTTTATTCAATTTATTTTGGCAATGATAGGTTCTATTTTTGCTATGCTCTACATTTTAAATTTGCCTGAAATTGGAGGTATTAAAAATTTAGTCCTTCATGAGAATGTAAGGGGCAATTTATCTTTCTTTCCAGATTTTTCTGATCCAAATTCTTGGGTACCGGTTATGTTTGTCCCTTTTGCTGTACAGTGGTGGGCTAGCTATTATCCTGGGGCTGAACCAGGCGGAGGTGGATATATAGCTCAGCGTATGTTTTCAGCTAAAGATGAAAATCATGCAATTGGTGCTACACTCCTATTTAATGTTTGTCATTATGCATTACGTCCATGGCCATGGATAATAATCGCTTTATCTTCATTAATTATTTTTCCGGATTTAAAGGATATTCAGTCTGCTTTTCCAAATCTCCCAGAAAGTAAGCTTGGGCATGATGTTGCTTACCCTGCTATGCTAACTTTACTTCCTCCAGGCTTACTTGGTTTAGTGGCTGCTTCTTTGATTGCAGCATTTATGAGCACAATGAGCACTCAGTTAAATCTTGGCGCAAGTTATTTGGTAAATGATTTCTATAAACGGTTCATTAATAAATCAGCAAGCGAGCAACAAATGGTTACTGCTGGTAGACTATTTACTATCGTATCTGTTTGCTTGGGGGCAGGTTTAGGATTAACACTTACCAATGCGTCTCAAGCATTTGAATTACTTCTTATGATTGGAGCAGGTACAGGTTTAATATATATATTAAGATGGTTTTGGTGGCGCATAAATGCATATACAGAAATCATCGCTATGATCACTTCGTTAATAATTGCTTATTATTTTAACTTTTTAAATGACAGCTTTGTCGTTTGGCTTGAGATAGTTATTGGTGCAGTGCTGACTACAATAATTTGGATTATAGCTACCTTCATTACACCCCCTGAAAATGAAAAAACCTTAATGCGCTTTGTAAGCATTGTAAATCCCGGCGGTCCCGGATGGAAGAAATATAACCCAAAAAAGACAACAGAGGAATGGTCGGTTCCAAAAGGAATTTTATCTATGTTGCTTGGAAGTATTGCCGTTTATGGTATCTTGCTTGGTACGGGGAGTTTTATCTATGGTAATTATTTAATTGCAACCTCTCTTATAGGCACGTCTCTTATTTGTATTTATCTTTTATTTGTAGTTTGGTTTCAGAACTCATTTCAAGGAAAATAGATGAAAATAACTACCCCAGGAAGAATCTGTCTTTTTGGTGAACACCAGGACTATTTAGGCTTACCAGTTATTGCATTGGCGATCTCATTACGTTCCACAATTAAAGCTGTAAAAAGAAATGATAGAAAAATAATTATCAATATGCCAGACTTGAGAAAAGTTGAAGAATTTTCACTTGATGACTTGAGCTATACTAAGGATCGTGACTATTTCAAAAGTGCAATAAGAGTTTGCCAGAAAGAAGGATTAAGTTATAAAAATGGTTTTGATTCCACTATTCAAAGCAGCATTCCAATTCAAGCTGGAACTAGCAGCTCCTCTTCAATTATTGTCGGTTGGATTAAATTAATTTCAAACTTGGCGGATAATCCCCCAAATTGGGATAATCAAACTATTGGAAAACTTGCTTATGAAGCTGAGGTTGTTGAGTTTGGTGAGCCAGGAGGTATGATGGACCAATTTTCTACAGCGCTTGGCGATTGTATTTATCTATCGCAAAATCCCCTTACCATAGAAAAAATTACCCCAAGCTTTGGAGCATTTGTATTGGGAAATTCTAATGAATCAAAAGATACGCTAAGTATTCTTAAGCGGTGCAAAGAGGATAGGTTCTTGATGATGGAGAAATTAAAAAATCAATATTCAGAGCTAGATTTCAGTAATTGTAATACAGAGCATGGAAAATCAGTTTTGAATACCAAAGAGCAAGATTTGCTAAAAGCTACTATTAAGAATAGGGAGATTTTAGCCAAAGCAAAGAAAGAGCTTTTCAAAAAAAAATTAAATCATAATAAAATAGGTCAATTACTATCTGAACACCATGCTGTATTACGAGATTTATTAAAAGTTAGTACAGATAAAATAGATAAAATGATAAAAGCTAGCCTAGGCGCTGGGGCGTTAGGTGCTAAAATAAATGGTTCAGGTGGAGGTGGATGTATGTTTGCATATGCGCCTGAAAACACTTCGAACGTAGTAAATGCCATAAATGAATCTGGCGGTAATGCAGTAATTATCCATGGTGAAGATGGCGTTAGAATAGATTAATTTCTTTAACTTAAAAAATGAATATATGCGTGATTTAACTTTACTTGTAATGGCTGCTGGGATGGGTTCCCGGTATGGAGGGCTAAAGCAACTTGATCCTGTCGGTCCTAACAATGAGACTATAATTGATTATTCCGTTTTTGACGCTGTACGTTCTGGGTTTAACAAGGCTGTTTTTATAATTCGAGAAGAATTTAGATCTGAATTTGAAAGTCAAATCACAAATAAATATAAAGATATAATTGAAGTTAGTTTTTCTATTCAAGATCTCAATGACCTCCCCAATGGTTTCTCATGTCCGGATAATAGAAACAAGCCATGGGGTACAGGGCACGCGATTTTATCAGCTTCAAATATTGTCAATGAACCTTTTGCGGTAATCAATGGTGACGATTTTTATGGTAAAGAATCATTCCAATTAATCTCAAAATTTTATAACAATGATAATAACACAGATTTTAGCATGGTCGCTTTTGAGCTAGAAAATACCTTATCAGATTTTGGAGGAGTTAGTAGGGGAATTTGTACTTCAAAAAGAGATTGTATAATCAATATATCTGAAACACATGATATTAAAAAATCCAAAGGCGACATTACTTCATCATCTATTCTGCAGCTAGATGGCTCAGAGCCTGTTTCGATGAATATGTGGGGATTTACCCCAAAATTATTTTCATATTTAAAGAAAGGGTTTTCCAGCTTTCTAAATCTCCACTCTAATGAAATTAAAAGTGAATATTTAATTCCATCTGAAATAAATAATTTGATTGAAAGCGGAGAAGAAAAAGTAAGAATGCTTAAAAGCAATTCCTCATGGTTTGGGGTAACTTATAAAGAGGATAAACCTTTTGTTGAATCGCAGATTATAAACCTGATCAATTCTGGAGAATACCCTTCAAAATTATTTTAAGTATTTTGATATGAAAGATTTTAGTAGATGGCTTATCCTTTTAGGCATAATTGCTATTGCGATAGGATTTTTTTTGAATTTCTTTGCAGAAAAATTAGGCTGGTTAGGTAAGCTACCAGGGGATATAAGACTGGGTTCAAAAAATATTAGATTTTACTTTCCATTCACCTCTCTGGTTTTATTAAATTTACTCTTCTATATAATTGTGAGGGTTATTAATTGGTTAAAATAAATACTATCTTATTATTTTTATGTGCTTTGTTATTTTCTTGCGATGATGCACAAAATGATGAAGTCACATTTGAAGCTTTAAAAAATGATATGCTGAGAAGGTCTGGGGTTATGTGTGAGCTTAAACCTGATACGGGTCCTTGTAGGGCATATATGCCGCGATATTATTTTGACCAAAAGTCCCAAAAATGCAAAGAGTTCATATGGGGAGGTTGTAATGGGACAGTCCCTTTTGAAACCATGAGCGAATGCATGAATGCCTGCAAATAATTATCCTTTAATTTTAGACGGCGCCCTAGGAACAGAGTTAATGCGTCGAGGGTTAAAGTTGTCGCTACCTCTTTGGTCCGCAGAAGCAAATATTACACATCAAAAAGATGTTATTTCTATTCATAGGGACTATGTAGAATCAGGTGCAGACATTGCAACAACCAATACTTTTAGATCGACTTCTTGGACCTATCGACGCGCAGGTTTTTCTAATAAGCGGGCAACAGAGCGGGCAAAATATAGTCTCATGAAAGCAGTTGATTCTGCACGTGAATCAAACCCGTCGATAATTGCTGGTTCAATTACTTCTATTGAGGATTGTTATGAGCCAAGTTTATTTCCAGGAATAGCAGCTGCAGAGGATAGTTTTGGAGAAACCTTGTCCTGGTTTAAAGAGGCAGGGGTAAAAATAATTCTATTTGAAACGATGGGCCATATAGAAGAAATTAAAATTGCTCTTAAAATGGCAAAAGATTTTAAAACAAAATGGCTTAGTATAATTTTAAAGGAAAAAAATTTTTTGTTATCCGGCCATTGCGTTGAAGATGTTTACGAGATTTCAAAGAATCAAGTAAGCTGTTTATTGTTAAATTGTAATTCTTTTGAAAAAACAAATAATTCATTACCTCATTTTTTAGATAAATGGGGAGCTGATTGGGGTCTCTATCCTAATCTTGGTCTTACAGAGCCAGAACCTGACGGATCAATGGATCAAAAGATTGGTGATAAATTATTTTCTGAAAATATGGAATATTATATAAAAAAATCACCTCAGATTATTGGGTCTTGTTGCGGATCTAGCCCAAGTCATACTGCTATAATAAAAAAAATTGTTAAAAAATATTCTAACTAGAACATTTGAATAATTTTATCAAATATTTTAAGTTCGCCAGAACTTTTTTTAAAAAAATACGTACTATGATTGAGTATTGTTACAAACGTATCTATATCAATGAGGTTTATGATAAATGATAAAAGTTAAAGGATTGAGTAAAAATTATGGCTCAGTAGAGGCTGTCAAATCTATATCTTTTGATTTAAATGATGGCGAAGTTATTGGATTTTTGGGAGCAAATGGTGCTGGTAAAACAACTACTCTTAAAATGATAACAGGTTATATCGTACCTACTGAAGGTTCAATTACTGTTAATGGTCTTGACATAATTAATGACACTCATGAAATTCAAAAACAAATTGGTTATTTACCTGAGTTAAATCCTCTCTACGCAGAAATGCGTGTATATGATTATTTAGAATTTTTAGCATCTATTCGAAATATTAAAGGTCAGCAATTTAAAGATGCTCTTTCTAGGGTTGTAGAGCAGTGCGGGTTAAGGGGTGTTGTGCATAAAAATATCTCAGATTGCTCAAAAGGCTATAAGCAGCGAATTGGTCTTGCAGCTGCAATGATACATGACCCTAAAATCTTGATTCTAGATGAGCCGGTAACCGGGCTTGATCCAAATCAAATAATCGAAATTAGAAGTTTGATTAAATCTTTGGGTAAGGAAAAATTAGTATTTATGTCGAGCCATATTCTTCAAGAAATCCAAGCCACGGTAGATCGTATAATAATAATTAATCAGGGCGAGATTGTTGCTAATGGTACTAATGAAGAATTAATGACAAGTTTTATGGGAAATGTTTTATTAACAATGGAAGTTAAAGGTGCTAAGGTTGATTCTATAAAACATGTTCAAGCATCGCTTCCTAATGTAAAATTTATATCCTCTACAAAAGAAAAAAGTATTCATACTATTCAATATGAATACGATAAAAACAAGGATCCAAGAGAAGATTTATTTAAATATGCGGTAAAAAATAAATGGTCAATTCTAAAAATGACCCCTAAAACAACTGACTTGGAAGATATTTTTAGAAACTTAACGATGGAAGGTGGTGCAGATGCGTAACATAAAAACTGTTTTCTATCGTGAATTAATCGGTTTTTTTAATAGCCCAATGGCCTATATATTTCTTGTTATCTTTGCAATTGTAAATGGCTATTTTTTTACAAATAGATTTTTCCTATTTGGTCAATCTGACCTAAGGTCGTTATTTGATATAGTTCCACTAGTTTTTCTTTTTTTTGTTCCAGCTATTTCTATGGGTTCAATATCAAGAGAAAATGATATTGGAACTATGGAAACTATGTCAACCCTTCCATTGAGTAATTATCAATTTGTAATGGGAAAATTCTCTGCAGCGCTTTGCCTCATTTTACTTGGATTGCTTGCAACTTCCATTCATCTTATTACTTTAGTGTTTGTAGGAACAAACATTGATTATGGTGCATTATTCAGTGGTTATTTGGGATTATCATTTATGGGGGCTGCATTTGCAGCAATAGGTATTTACGCTAGTAGTCTAACACAAAATCAAGTAGTCGCATTCATTATTGGGCTCTTTATGGTGTTAGTTTTTTATATGCTTGATAAAACTTTGGTATTTGTACCAGCATCTATAGCAGGATTTCTTCAGTTTTTAGCAATTGATTATCATTTGTCAAATATGTCACGCGGTGTTATTGATTCTAGAGATCTAATTTATTTTTTCTCTATAATTGGATTTTTCCTTTTCTTAACTGTTCAAACGCTTGAAGTAAGGAGATGGAAATAATGAAAGACTTCTTCAAAAAAATTGATTTTAAAAGATCTGTTGTAGTACCTGGCGTTTTGCTATTTACAATTCTTCTATTGCTGAACTCAATTTCTACTAGTCGTTTCTTTAGAATAGATTTAACAGACAACAATATGTTTTCGCTTTCAACTTCTAGTAAATCAGTTATTAAAGAGATTGATGATTTATTAACAATGAAGGTTTATTTTTCAGATGACCTTCCAGGGGAATACGCGAATAACAGGCGATACCTGCAAGATATTCTGGAAGAGTACGCTGCAATTTCAAAAGGGAATATTAAGTTTGAATTTGCTTCTCAAGATAAACTTGAGGAGGAAGCCCAAAAATCTGGGATTATGCCTCTTCAGCTTCAAGTGATAGAAAATGATAAAGTTGAAGTAAAGAGAGTGTTGATGGGCATGGTGATTCTCTTTGAAGATAAAAAAGAAGTTCTGCCGGTCATTCAAACAACAACTGGCCTGGAATATGAAATAACCACAAAGATTAAAAAACTTGTTGAGACCAATAAGCCTTCAGTTGCAATTGCTCAACCTGAAGATCAAAAAGAACAATATCAAAGTATTCAAAATGTCCTTCGGCAGCGCTATGACGTCAGGATTATTAAGCTAAATGAACCCATCCCTTTAGATGTATCTGCAATTTTAATTGGTGGTATAACTGACTCTCTCAATTTAGATGAGAAAAATAATCTCTCCCAATTTATGGAAAGAGGTGGAAACATGTTTGTATCTCAAAATCGAGTCAAAACAAATTTGCAGATTCAACAAGCTGTCCCAATACAATCTGATATTTTTGATTTTTTGCAAAAGTATGGATTTTATATTGAAGAAAATCTTGTTACAGATAAAATATGTGGAAGAGTTAATGTTCAGCAGCAGATGGGTCCTATAAGAATGAATGTACCGATGGAATACCCTTTGCTTCCTATCATTAGAAGTTTTAATGGTGAAGAGCCAATTGTATCTGGCTTAGAGCAAATGCAGTTAATTTTTCCGAGTGAGATTAAGCAAGATTCGAGCTCGTTTGGAATAGTGAAATTTACTCCTTTATTTTTTACATCTGAACAATCTGGTGAACTTAAAGGGTCTTATAATCTTAGCCCTGATCCTCAGCAAAATCCATTTATTAGGATGTTTAATAAATCAAATCAAATATTAGGAGCTAGAACAGAATTCACAAATTCTTCAGGCGTAATCAATCAAGTAATACTTGTAAGTGATTCTGAGTTTATGGCTGATAATGGCGGAGGGCGTTCTCCTGAAAACCATATTTTTATTTTAAACTCAATTGATTATTTAATTGGTGATCAAGATCTTATTGCGCTTCGTTCTAGAGAAATAACTTCGCGACCACTTCAGGATATATCTGATACATCAAAAAAGACATGGAAATGGATAAATATTTCTACTCCATCCTTACTTATAGTTGGATTTGGCTTAGTCCGAATTAGAAGACAAAAAAATAGAAGCAGTATTTTGGAGGAGCTCTATGGCTAAAGAAATGAAATGGATGGGTGCAATCCTTATAGTTTTATTCGCGGGTTACTTTATAAATAGTTTTCAGCAGGGTAAGTATAATGCTAAAAGTGATCGCATTTTTAATATTGATCAGACAGATATTTTTTCAATAGAAATCTCTAAGGACAATGAATCACTAAAACTATCATTTAATGGTGAAAATTGGAATTTAGTTGATCACGACACTTTAACAGTTAAAGGGAATACTATTAATAGTTTTTTTAGCACGATGCTAACACTAGAAAAGACTTCTTTAGTTTCAAAAAACCCAGATAATTGGAAAAAGTTTATGGTTGATGATTCTAGTGGCGCAAAGCTCAGATTTTTAGATTATGAAAACAATGTTTTATCTGAAGTAACCATTGGGAGGTCAAATGCAGAGTGGTCTTCTAGTAATATTAGAATCGGTGATAACCCTGAAGTATACCATACTAGTGAAAATGTAAGTTGGCAAATTAATCCATCGCCTACCTATTGGGGGGAAGTAGTTCAAGCCGATAGTGTCTCTTCAGGCATTGAAGATTAAATATCTTTTTATAGTATCTATAATTCATAGTATTTTCACAACCCAGTTTATTGATTAATTAACATATTAGAGCGAGGGAATTCTAATGGAAGACAAAATTAAAAGTATTATAACCTGTGATTTAGATGGAAAGGTTGAAACTTTTTCTGAGGGTGCAGAAAAATTATTTGGTTATACCAAAAAAGAAGTTATTGGCAAAAAACGTGTCAGTGATTTTAGCCCAGGCGAAGTTGTTTTAGGACATGTTGTTAATTGGCTTAAGATAGCAGTCGAAAAAGGTGTATGGGAAGGTGAAACAGTTTTTCTTGGTAAAGAAAAAAATGAAATCCCAAGTAAAATCAAGATAACGCCAACAAAAGGTAAAGATGGTGAGCATATTGGTTATTGCGGCGTGACAACACCCCTAAAAAATAAAACACCTGATCAAGTTCGACCTAAAATTAGTTTTTTCACCAAGATATTTAAATGGATGGTGATAATGAGACTCCCTTTTTTGAGCGCAACTTTTGTACCAATTTTTGCAGGTGCAGCAGTCGCTTCAATGCTTGGTGAAACTGTAAGTTGGGGCTGGCTTGGTTTAACCTTACTTGGAGGTGCTTTTCTTCATATTGGCACTAATACTTCCAATGATTACTTTGATCATAAAAGTGGAACAGATGCCCTTAATTATAATTATAGCAATGAAGGCTTAAATGGTGGAAGCAGAAGTATTCAAATGGGTTTAATCACTCCAAAAGGAATGCTTGCTGTAGCTGTTACAGCTTTTGCTCTGAGCGCTGTAGTTGGTGTGCCATTAATTATGAAATCTGGCTTACCAATTCTTTGGCTAGGTTTGGTTGGTTTTTTCTCAGGATTATTTTACACTGCACCTCCATTCAAATTTTCTTCACGAAAAGGCATGGGCGAGCTTTTAATTGGTTTGAATTTTGGACCATTAATGGTTGCTGGAAGTTCGCTTGTTCAAACAGGAAGATTGATACCGGAAGCATTTTTAGCGGGTATTCCCATTGGACTTTTAATTGCTGCAGTTGTTTATATGAATGAATTTCCTGATTATGAAAGTGATAGAGCTACAGGAAAAAATACACTTATTGTAGTTTTTGGCCCGGAAAGAGCAAGGGCAGGTTACGTTGCATTAATTGCTTCAGCATTTATTAGTATTATTATAATGGCTTTTAACGGAACCTTGCCAATGCTTTCTTTAATTTCGTTATTAGCTTTATATTTTGGATTTACAGCTACAAAGACTCTTTATAAGTATTATAACAACAGACTATTGCAGCCTGCCAATTGGGGTACAATAATTATGCATAGCGTAACGGGTATCCTTCTTACTGTTGGTATTTGGCTAGGAAATAGTCTATAGAGAAGTTTTATTAATGGTGCTTGTTATCATGATCTAAGATAGGAAGCACCATTAACATCAATAATACAACCTGTCAAAAATTCATTCTTTCCTGAAGCAAGCCATAATGCAGTTTCAGCAACTTCTTGCGGCGTTGCTACTCGATTTAAAGGGCTCTGAGCTCTTACTTCATCCGTAACCAGATTTTTAACTCTTTCAGTATCAACAAACCCGGGTGCGATAGTATAAACAAAGATTTTATCTTTGGCTAAGGCTTTTGCCATAGACTGGCCTAGAGAATTTAGTCCAGCTTTGCTCGCTCCATAAGCAGGGGCATTTGGTTCACCTCTAAATGCTCCTCTTGATGATATGTTAATGATTTTTCCACCATTATTTTTCATCATTTTTCTAGAAGCAAAATATATTATGTGGGCCGGCCCAAGCAGATTTGTGTCAATGGTTCTATTCCATATTTTTTTCCAATCATCAAATGTCAAAGAGTCAATTTCATGTGTCTCAATAACAGCAGCATTATTGATAACAAGATCTATACTGGCTATCTCATTAAAAATTCTTTCAATATTTTCTGCGCTTGATAAATCACCCTGAACAATCATGTGTTCGTTATTGGGTAAATTATTCATTATTGATTCTGCCTTTTCTCGATTTGAATTGCAATGCAACACTATTCGTGCATTAGCAGATGCAAATGAATCGCAAAGTGCTTTTCCAATTCCACCTGTAGCTCCAGTTATAAGTACAGTTTTATTTGTAAGGTTATTTGTCATTTGAGAGTGATTTAAAATACGCGATAAGTGCGAAGGTTTCAATAAGCATACCTATTAATAAAAAAATGATTGAAAGGGTTTTAAGAAATGGAAAATCAAACATTATAAATCCTACATAGGATAATATACCTGTAAAAATTATTTTTTTACCAATTCGATGGTAAGGGTTAAGTGCATCAATTCGCTCCATACTTTTTGGATATTCTTTCTCAACCCAAGCATCTAATTCTTGCCTTTCCTCAGGCGTCATTCTCATTGAAATAGTCGATTCAATTGATATGTTATTATAGTTAGGACAACAGCAACACCGACATCTGCAATAGGTTTTGCTCCTGGAAAGCCAAAGTTCCATAAAATAACTCCAATGAGCCAGAAAAAATAAATTTTTAAAGATACTGACATTTATTTTTTACCAAATTTTGCCCCAACGGGAGGCCGATACTCTTGAAAAGGAATCATAAGCATAGTTTTGATATCTTCTGTTTCTTTTTTATCCATATGCGTATCAATACCATAATTGAGTTGATCCATATCCTTTACTTTTATAGAAGTATTAAATATATGGTCCCATATGGAAAAAATATTTCCATAGTTTCGATCAGTATGAGGAAGAATATAGTGGTGATGAATTTTATGAAAATTTGGAGTTACAAAAATTTTAGAAATAAGAGGATCTAGTTTTTTTATTTCCTTGATGTTAGTATGCGTTAAATGCGCAAAAAACCCCGATATAGTTTGATAGAGCATTACAATTCCAAATGAAGCTCCTGAAACAAATACTGCCAGTGAGGTGAAAAGTAATCGGAAAATGCTTTCTCCAGGATGATGGCGTAGACCGGTGGTAACATCAACATAGCGATCTGTGTGATGAATAACATGAAATTTCCACATCCATTTAACTTTGTGCTCCATCCAGTGCACCAACCAAGCACCTATGAAATCGAGGATTAGAAGACCAAGAACTATATCTGCCCAAATTGGTAGATCAAAAGAATTTAAAATTCCAGCCTGTTTTATTGCATTATAATCAGCTGCCCAAAGAATCAATGAGGCTCCTACAATATTTATTATGACAGATGAAAGAGTGTAGAATAGATTAATGAATGTGTGCTTTTTCTTTTGATATTTAAAGTTGAATAGTGGCATCCCGGTTTCAAGCATAAAAAGAAATGTAAATCCACCAACCAGAAAAATTGTGCGATGTCCTATTGGTATACTGCTAAAATAGTTTATGATACTATCCATAATAATAGAATTTAGTTTGAATGGAGAAATAAAATTATAAATATCAGAAAAAAATAGCGTAACTTTGTTTGATGAAACAAATTTTAACCATTTGCGTGTTAACTTTCTTTACTTCTATTTTTTCACAAAATAGTCAACTTGTAGAAATAGAGACAAATGATGGCAATATATTTCTAGGTACTATTATTGAAGAAAATGAAGATGGTTATGTTCTTAAAACTCAAGATGGTATTCAAATTTCAGTACCGATATCCTATGTAAAAAATATATCTAACATTGAGACCGCTGAAGTTGAGGGTCAGGTTTGGCGAGCTGACCCAAATAAAAGTATGTATTTATTTGCCCCATCAGCATTTCCTATTGAAAAGCAAAAGGTATACTGCAGAGATTTTTGCTTAGTATTTCCTTCCTACAATCGCGGTTTTGGAAATAATTTTTCTTTACAGGCAGGTGCGTTTGTATTTCCGGGAATGCAATTTGATAATATCCCAGTGGTATTGTCTGGTAAATTTTCTCTTCCACAAATTGGTCCCGCTAGACTTGCTACTGGAATGATGTACGTTAGTGTGCCTGGGCAAAGTACCTCTTTTGGGGCAGGTTTTGCATTTGGCAGCGCAACCTTTGGAAATAGATTTACACATTTTACAGCTTCTTTGGGTTGGGGTTATTTTCGCGATGAAAATCAATGGGATTTTGCAGAAAAACCTATACTTGTTTTAGCGAGCAATGTTAGAGTTACAAATTCCTTTGCAATAGTTGCTGAATATTGGCTTCCCCCAGAGGTTGATGATCCAACCAATTTACCAATAGCTATATCAGGAAGATTTATAGGTAGGAGATTTGCTGTTGATATTGGCGGATTCTTTACAAAGGATATGGAAGGCGTGCCTTTCCCACTGATCAATTTTACTTATCATCTGAAATAAATGAAATTTTTCTGGGGACTCTTTTTGCTGTGCTTTGTTGATGCACAATCAATTGTACTCAAAAAACATCCATATGCAACATTAGGTGTTGATACATACCTTACTGCAAGCACTAGTATGGGAGATATAGATGATGACGGAGATATGGATATCGTTGTTGCGAATGGTCGCCACTGGTCACAATTTAATCAAATTTTTTATAATGATGGGGCCGGGTTTTTTCGTAAAAGTAAATTTTTAGGTGCTGAGGCAACCACATCTTATATGGTGCCGCTTTCTGATATAGATAATGATGGAGATCTTGATATTATTGTTGCTAATGATCGTATAAAAAATCAGGTATTTAAAAATGATGGTAATGGAAATTTTACCTTTACTGGTAGTTTTGGAAGACAAAAATCTAATACGCGAGGCGTTTGTTTGGCAGATATAAATAGCGATGGTTATATTGATATCGTTGAAGCGAATAGAAAAAGTCAAAACTATATTTATTTTAATAATGGACGTGGAAGTTTTAACAGAGAGATATCTTTTGGCCAAAAAAATGAAGCTACCATTTCAATCGCAGCAAAGGATATCAATAATGATGGAAAAATTGACCTTATATTAGCTAATAGAAATGCACAGCCCAATCGGATATATTTTGGCCCAGACTATTTAAAATCAATGATTTTTGGTAGCGGATCAGACGAAACAAGGCAAATTGTTATTGAAGATATGAATGGAGATGGAATGCTGGATATTGTTGCTGCAAATATAGGAGAAAAGAATAGGATATTTTTTAATAGAAAAGTAGATCCATTTAAAGAATCTCTTACATTTGGCAATCCAAATGATAAAACAATGGCTATTGCGGTAGGTGACCTGGATCAAGATGGGGATATGGATATTGTTACTGGAATCAATGGAAGGAAGAATCAATTATTTATTAATACTATGGGCAAGTATTTATCAAAGCGCTTTTCTACCAACCTTATTACCTATGGGATTACATTGATCGATGTAAATGGTGATGGTAGATTGGATATTATTGAAGCAAATTCCGATGCTATAAATAATATTTTCTTTAATAAAGAATAAATATGATTTTTATATTCAACATTATGTTAATGCTCGCTATCAGTTCGCAATCAATCGAAACGCCTAGTTATCGCTTGATTAAAACATATAACAGATTTGAAGTAAGAGATTATGGCACTGTTATTACTGCACATACTACAATAAACGATGAATATAGAGTTGCTACCTATACCGGTTTTAGGCGTATCGCGAATTATATTTTTGGTGGCAATGATAAGGATATGAAAATTGCAATGACCGCACCTGTTATTACTGAAATACCCTCCGATCAATCTAAACCGCATAAGGTTCATTTTGTGATGCCTAGTAAGCATAAACTTGAATCCTTGCCAAGTCCAAATTTGAGAAGTGTAAATGTCAAGGAAGAGAGTTTGGGTATTATGGCTGTTATTAAATTTGGAGGTTGGGCCACAGAAAGAAGGGCAAACCGTTATATCAAAATCTTATTAGGTGAGTTAAAAGAAAAAAATATTGAGGTAGCCGGAGATGTTTGTGTAGCACAATACAATGGCCCAACAACGATACCTCCATTCAGAAAAAACGAAATACTGATTCCAATTACTTTCAAGTAGCTAAATATTGTACATGAGAAGATATCTTATTTTTCTCGCTTTCATTGGATGCAATGAAGAAGATGAAAATGTAAATCAAGTTGATTATCTTTTTGAAAAACCCCAAGCTATAATTTCTAAAATGTCCCGAGGGATTAATATAGGCAATACACTTGAACCTCCTCATGTGGGAGACTGGAATAATAAATTTATTGAGGAATATTTTTTTGATGATTATGTAGTTGCAGGATTTAATACTGTTCGCGTTCCTATCCGATGGGAAAAGCATACTTTAGATGTTCCTCCTTATACTGTTTCAGAAACGTGGCTCGATACCATTGAACAAGTTATTGATTGGGGATTAGAACGTGACCTGTACATCATTATAAATGCCCATCATGATTGGTGGCTGGTAAATAACTATAATTCTCTAGAAGCTCAAGATCGTTTTCATAGTATTTGGAATCAGATAGCATATCGCTTTAAAGATAAATTACCCAACCTTCTTTTTGAAATTATCAATGAACCTCATGGTATGACGAAAGAAAATGTTGACGAGCTGAATAAAGATATATTGCAAATTATTAGAAAAGAAAACCCTCAGCGTATTGTGATTTATGGTGGACATAGTTGGTCAAACTCCGATCATTTGCTATCAGCAAATATTCCTGATGATGAATATACTATTGGATATTTTCATTCGTACGACCCTTGGGATTTTGCTGGAAAAGGTGATGGTGTCTGGGGATCTAATTATGATATTGAAAGGATAAAATCTAAATTTAATCAAGTTGGTCAATGGTCAAAAAAAAATAATATCCCTGTTTTGCTGAGCGAATTTGGCGCAATCCATGATTGCGATTATAACTCTCGAATGCTGCACTATTTTACTTATGTAAAAGAAGCGCTACGTAATGAAATTGCATTTCAAGCGTGGGATGATGGGGGGCAATTTAGAATATATGATAGAGAATCACGTTTGTGGCCTGAGGTTAAAGATATTTTGATTCATACTTATGTAGATGGACCTGAAAAACTTAAGGCTCAATACATAAATGACACTCAAGCTTATTTGACCTGGACAAATAATAATGGTCAATGTTCAAAAATCATTATTGAAAAGAAAAGAGATTTACTACCATTTCAAAGTATAGCTGAATTAGATTCCAATATTAATGAATATATAGATAATTCAACAGGCGTGGTTAATGCAATCTACCGTGTGGTAGCTATTTGTGAAAATAATGTTCATAAGCACTCAAACTTATTTAAGGTGACGCGATGAAAAAAATAATCTTATTCTGTTTTTTATTCTATTCGTGTGGAACAGGTGATCGTTCCACAATGAATTCTGTGCGTTTAAAATCGGATGCAACTACCGATAGCATAGAGCATGTAGTAAAAGAGATGCTAGTTGCAATCAGTACCAATGATTTAGAAAAAGCGAAGTATCATGTATTAGAAGAAGGTCGTGTCTTCAGGGTTCGCGATGACGGTCTAACCTTTAGATCAAACACTGAATTTTTTAAACAGACAGGAGATCAATCAACCGATTATTATGAGCGTATGTGGGATCCTGTCATTATGTACCGCGGTGATCTTGCGATGGCTTGGACAACCTATGATTTTCATTTGAATGGAAAATTCTCTCACTGCGGCGCAGAATCCTTCACGCTTACTAGGGTAGATAATAGGTGGATGGTGATGGACTGGGCCTATACCGCGAATGAGTCTGAAAATTGTAATAGCCCATTAGGGCCGATTGAAAAATAAGGAGATAATAAATTGAAACATTTAATTCAAATTATAACAACAATTTTGTTTTGTGCTACTATAGCATTTGCTCAGAAAACATTGATTCATGCAGGTTCAATGATTGATGGCGTGACCAAGAAAATGAAAAGTAAACAAACCATTGTAATTGAAGATGGGGTCATTGTAGATGTAAAAAGCGGCTATACAAAAGCAAAATCCAATGATACAGTGATCGATCTAAAAAATGCTACGGTCACTCCAGGATGGATGGATCTACATGTACATCTTGGCTCGCAATCCAGTCCACAATCCTACAGCGAAGATTTTTATTTAAACCCTGAAGATTTTGCTTATAGGTCTGTCCCTTGGATAGAAAAAACTCTGCTTGCAGGGTTTACAACGGTGCGTGACGTAGGCGGAGAAGTAGTGCTTGGTGCACGCGATGCCATCAACAAAGGATATATTAAAGGACCGCGCATTTTTTCTGCAGGGCGTTCGATTGGTACTACTGGCGGACACGCAGATCCTTCCAGCGGTTTGAATCGCAAATTTAGAGGAGACCCTGGTCCGCACGATGCGGTTGTCAATGGAGTTGATGATGCAATGAAAGCGGTGAGACAGCGATATAAAGATGGTTCGGATCTGATCAAGATCACTGCTACCGGCGGGGTGTTAAGCGTGGCAAAGAATGGCCAAAACCCTCAGTTCACAGAAGAAGAGATCAAAGCAATCGTTGAAACTGCTAAAGATTATGAGATGCATGTTGCAGCGCACGCGCATGGAGTAGAAGGTATGCAACGCGCCATCCGCGCTGGAGTTCGAACAATCGAACATGGTACATTAATGGATAAACCAACCGCAAGACTGATGAAACAATATGGTACGTATTATGTTCCTACAGTATCTGCGGGAGAATTTGTGTATGAAAAAGCAAAAGAGCCTGGATATTTTCCGGAAATAGTGCGCCCTAAAGCGCTTGAAATTGGACCAAAAATTAAAAAGACTCTTGGTATGGCCTACAAGGAAGGGGTCAGGATAGCATTTGGAACAGATATGGGAGTCTCTCCACATGGTGACAACGCAGATGAATTTCGATTTATGGTAGAAGCTGGGATGAAGCCTATTGATGCTATTTTTGCAGCAACAAGCGTAGCTGCTGAAGTATTAAGCCAGAAAGATCTAGGTAGGATTAAAAAAGGGATGAAAGCCGACATTGTAGCTGTTAATGGTGACCCATTGAAGGATATAACTGTTACGAAAAATGTTGTCTTTGTAATGAAAGATGGCGTTGTTTATAAGCAACCCAAATAAGGAATTTTATGAAATCAAAATGGCTTACTTTTTCAATTAGCGGATTAATACTAATTGGACTTGGGTTGTCATTGCTTGGGGAAGCAATCATACTTAAGTACGAAGACAAGCCATTTTTTTGGTTCGGAACTCTTGCGCTAGTAGTTATTAATAGTGGTCTTTGTTTTTTCGGCAATGCTATACGTTACCGTTTACAAATGGATAGAAACAGTTAAGGAAGCTCAATGAAAAGTATTATTATAATTACATTAATCTCTTCAATAGCATTTAGTCAAAAACCCCGTGCTCGCGATATAGGTGTTCAATTTGAAGGCACTCCAGGCAGGTTTAATGCTATTACTGATGTAAAAGGTGTCGAGGTTGGACACAGTACAATAATTATTGGTAGCGGGAAAAATGAAATCGGAAAAGGTCCTGTCAGGACAGGAGTTACAGCTATTTTCCCCAGAGGCAAAAAGTTTAATCCTGTGTATGCAAATTGGTATAGTTTGAATGGAAATGGTGAAATGACAGGAACAACCTGGATTACTGAATCTGGTTTTCTTGAGACCCCAATCATGATCACTAATACCAATAGTGTGGGTGTTGTAAGGGATGCAGTATTGAAGTGGTTTGTGGATACCAATTGGTACGGTGATGATCAGTGGTGGTATACATACCCTGTTGTTGGAGAGACTTATGACGGTTTTTTAAATGATATTTATGGATTTCACGTACAAGAAAAACATGTTTATGAAGCAATTGAAAATGCAAAATCAGGACCGGTTGCTGAAGGCAATATTGGTGGTGGGACAGGAATGCTTACGCTTGGTTTTAAAGGAGGCATTGGTACGTCATCTAGAAAAGTTAAAATTAATAGCAAAACCTATACTCTTGGTGCGATCGTACAATCCAATTTTGGTAGTAAGAGAAATCTTACAATTAGCGGTGTACCTATCGGTAAGGAGCTAAAAGATACATTGAACCTTGTATTCAATGCCCCGCCTGCAAATAAACGCCAAGAAGGAGATGGTTCCATCATTGTGATTGTTGCTACCGATGCGCCTTTATTTCCGCATCAATTAAAGCGTATTGCTCATAGAATCCCACTTGGAATTGGGGCCGTTGGTGGCAGAGGGTCAAATGGTTCAGGGGATATATTCCTGGCCTTTTCCACAGCAAATCCAAAAGCATTTAATCGAAAAAATTCAGGCACTGTAAAAACCTTCCCCAATGATAAAATTTCTCCACTTTTTGAAGCAACTGTTCAGGTAGTTGAAGAATCAATCATTAATGCAATGATAGCTGCAGAAACAATGGAGGGTATTAATAATAACAAAATCTATGCGTTACCACATGGAAAGTTGATGGAGATTTTAAAAAAATACAATCGAGCCAACTAAATGGTTTACTGTATTAAGTGCGGAGCAAAAACTGAATCAATTATACCTCCCTTAGATAATCGCTTAAGAGATGTTTGTTCAAAATGTGGATATATTCATTATGTAAATCCAAACAATATTGTTGGAATAATTGGTTCTTATGAAGGAAGGGTTCTTCTTTGCAAAAGGAATACTGAACCAAGAAAAGATTTTTGGACAGTTCCAGCTGGATTTATGGAAAATGGTGAAAGCCTTCTTGCGGGAGCGCAAAGAGAAGCAAATGAAGAAGTTGGGATTGAGCCTATGCCATCTAATTTATTTATGGTTTATAGTGTTCCGCATATTAGCCAAGTGCATTTTTATTTTTATTCCAAACTAAAAGATCAATCTACAATTATAGGCGAAGAAATAAATGATGTAATGTTTGCAGATTATAGAAATGTTCCTTGGGATGATCTCGCATTTAACAGCATTCGTGTTTTATTGGAGCACTTCTTTAAAGTAGGTGAAGAAAAAGCAGCAAATTCATTTTTTAATCTTTCCTCAGATGCTTAAAAAAGCAATAAATCTTAATTTTATACTTGAGTCATATTTTTTTTCTTATATAATTTAAGTGTAACAATTTAGGAAGGAGGTGATCAGTTGTCTATAAACTGTAGAACGCTGGCCTCCAAAAATAAGCCAGCAAATTAACTGACCAGATGTCAGCCTTTTGGAGGTCGGCAACTACTAAGTATCTAAATAAAGGCCCTCATGGAAGTGAGGGCCTTTATATTTTTTTAAATGTATTAAAATTTCGTGTGAATTATTCTATAGCGTATTAATTTGATTTACTAAAAAGTTTTTATCGGAGGTAATAATGAAGCGCTTTCTTCACATTCTTTTTTTATCATCAATATTTTCTCAGCAACAAATATCACTTCCAATGGAATTTACTGGGGTAAATTATGATTTGTCAGTACCACGCCCAGAAAATGTCATTGGGCATAAAATTGGAGATAGGCATACTAGAACAAGCCAGGTTGTTGATTATTTTGAAGCCATTGCTGATGTTAGTGATCGTGTTGTGCTTGATGACCATGCAGTATCACATAAAGGTAGACGTCTTATTCATGCAATTGTAACGCATCCTGATAATCATAAAAATCTTGAAAATATTAGATTGGAAAATATTAAGATTTCTGATATGCCCAATCAAATGACAAATGCAAAATTAGATAAATTGCCACTAATTGCTTATCTTGGTTTTTCAGTTCATGGTGATGAGGCGAGTGGTACAGAAGCTGCAATATTACTCCTTCATCATTTATCTGCAGGACAAGGTGATGAGATTGATGGAATTTTAAAAAATACGATTTTAATTATTGATCCAATGTTTAATCCTGATGGAAGAGATAGATTTGTTAATTGGGTAAATGGAAATCGTGGAGTAGTCCCAACAACAGATACTCAAGACAGAGAACATAATCAGCCATGGCCTAGAGGAAGAACAAATCATTACTTATTTGACCTGAATCGTGACTGGTTACCCGTAACTCAACCTGAAAGTAAAGGTCGAGTAAAGTTATTTCATCGCTGGAGACCCCAATTTCTTCTTGATGTTCATGAGATGGGAGCTAATTCGACTTATTTCTTTCAACCTGGAATCAAAAGCAGGGTAAATCCGAATACTCCTCAGGAGGCGATCAATCTTACTTACAAGCTCGCACCATTTCATGCTAAAAGATTAGATGATATTAAATCTCTGTATTATTCTGAAGAGTCATTTGATGACTTTTATTATGGCAAGGGATCAACATACGGAGATATTCATGGCTCAATAGGTATTTTATTTGAACAAGCTTCTTCTCGTGCGCGTGAAACCGATTCTAATCAGGGCAGGCTTACTTATGCTTTTTCTGTACGCAATCAATATATGGCAACGCTTGGGACTTTAGATGGATTAGTCGCGCTTCGAAGCGACTTTTTAAGGTATCATAGAAATTTTTATGCAAAATCAGCTGAGGTTGCTTCAAAAAATAAAGTAAAAGCATATTTAATTAATCTAAAAGAAAATAGAACTAGAGCTCAAATGCTTATCAAGACTCTTCAAAGCCATCGTGTAGAAGCGTATGATTTAAAAAAATCAATAACAGTTAAAGGGAAAAGATTTGCAAAAGGGGACGCTATAGTTATTCCGACCAATCAACCACAAACCCGATTTATAAGCGGCGTTATGGAAAAAATGACAACTTTCGAAGATTCATTGTTCTACGATGTTTCTTCGTGGACTTTGCCGCTTGCATTTGGAGTAGACTATTATGAAGTAAAGCAAAAACCAGATGCATTTTTAGGAGCAGAGCTGAATACTCTTTCGCTTGATGGCGGAAGACTTATTGGGGGTAAAGCTTCTACAGCATATTTAATGCCATGGAATAGGTATTATAACCCCAAAAGCCTATATCGCATATTAGATGCTGGTATTCTGCCAAGATTAACAACCGCACCTTTTACTGCTAGTGTTGAAGGTAAAAAAATAAAATTTAAAAGAGGAACTATTATTATACCAGTTGCACAAAGAGATGCAGATGCCACTATAGCTCCGGCTGAAATACATACACTAATGGAGGAGCTGGCTAGCAAAAATCATGTAGAAATCTATGCAACTAATTCAGCTGCTACACCAAACGGGCCAGATCTTGGTGGCGCATTTCAAGAAGTTTTGAAAAAACCCAAAGTAGCAATATTATCTGGAGAAGGAACTTCTTCCTATGGAGCGGGTGAATTATGGCATTTAATAGATAATCGAATGCGAATCTCGGTATCACTTTTAAATGCAATTAACTTAAGTCAAAAGAAACTCTCGAAGTACAACACGCTTATTTTTCCAGATGGATCATACTCTAGGTTAGATAGCTCAGATATTAATAATATAAAAGAATGGGTTGTTTCTGGAGGAACGTTGATTTCTGTTCAGACAGGATCAAAGTGGATTGTAGATAAAAAAATAATTAATGAAAATCTTATAGATAGCGAAAAATTATCATTAGATATTCCTTATGATCAAGTAAGGCTTGTGACCGGGGCTCAAAGAATCGGTGGTGCAATATTTAAAGTTGAAATTGACAATACCCATCCTATAGGTTATGGATATAATAATACTCATACAGTTTTTAGAAGGGGAACTAACTTTTTTAAGTTATCTGAGTCAGCTGCAGCAAATATTGCTAGGTATTCAAATAGTCCTTTAATGAGCGGTTATATTTCAGAAGAAAAACTTGCAGAAATGAAAAATACAGCATCAATTATAGCTAAAAGGCAAGGTCGAGGACATGTTGTATTATTTGCTGATAATCCCGCTTTTAGAGCTTTTTGGTATGGTACAAATGGACTTTTGTTAAACGCAATATTTTTTGGACATACATTTTGATTGAATTTAAATGAAAAATAATAAAAAAAATTTGTTGATTAGAATGTGGGGATTTCAATTCCCCTTTATTGATTTCAGGTTGAATGGGTTAGCTGGTTTTGCTGTTGGACTTATGATTGCAAAGCTTTGGGATCCTTTATTAAGTCTAAATTGGTACATTTATTTAATTGTTGCAGTTCTAGCGTCAATTAAACCCTTAGTTACCTTTATCAAGCAGATTTAAAAATTAAATTACAAACAAAAAACCCCATCATTTGACGGGGTTTGCTGCGGGACTGACGAGACTTGAACTCGCGACCTCCGGCTTGACAGGCCGGCGTTCTAACCAACTGAACTACAGCCCCAAAATTAAAAAATTATCGCTTTTCTCTATAGACAAGAGAAACAGGGATAACGATAATATATCCTATAAAAAGCATTATTGGCGCAAGAGTGAGACTTTGAAAACTATCCACATCACCATTTGCCATAAAAATATATCCAAAAATAACTAAAGCTAGTCCAATTGAAAATAGAATATAATTTATTTTGCCAAACGCCCAGCCTTCGAAAAGGCCTAAATTATTTTGTTTATCATTTCCACTCATTACGACGACGAAGTTACGCTTTCTTAAAAGGGGTGCCAATTATTTTTTATTAAATTTTAAAGACCTGTGAAAGTGTTAAATATTATAAAATTTGTTATTTTAGTAAAAAATTAATAGGTTTCGCCCCCGTTTATGCTCGAGAAAATTCAATTTTATTTGGACCGCTTTCTAACAGAAATTATAATGATTTCTGTCTTGAGTGGTATGTTATTCTACTATGCAGTAGTTTTACTTTGGCCGCAATTTGACTCAGAGGATTCTGCAAAGATTTCTATCATTAAGGGTTCTACGTTAATTGATGTATCAAATCAGCTCTTTGACCAGAAAATCATTAGCAATAGAAAATCTTTTGTTTTAGCAGTAAAAGCACTTGGATACGAAAAAGACTTACCTGCAGGAAAATTTTATATTGACGAAGCTTCTACAAACTACTGTTTAATTAAAAAAATTGTACATAGCGTTGGATTATCAAAAAAAATGACAATCCTTGAAGGTTGGTCTGTAAATGATATTGCGAATAACCTTGAATCAAATTTTAATATTGATAAAGATAGTTTTATCAAAGCCTCAAGAAGTAAGCAATTATTAAAAAAATGGGACATTAAAAGTAATTCTTTTGAAGGATATCTCTTTCCAGAAACATATCTTTTATCAGAAGATGTAGATGCTGCAGGTGTAATTAATAAAATGGTTTCTGAGTATAGTAAAAACATAACCACTTCAATGCGAAAAAGGATGTCTGAAATAGGATTTTCTGAAAATGAAGTCTTGACCTTAGCTTCAATTATTGAAGGTGAAGCTATTTACGATAGTGAAAGATCTCGCATATCTGGGGTTTATCACAATCGATTGAAAAAAGGGATGCGCTTGCAGGCTGACCCAACAATTCAGTACATAATTAAAGATTCTCCTCGCCGTCTTTTAAATAAAGATTTAAAGATTAAATCACCTTACAATACATATTTAAACTATGGACTTCCACCTGGTCCTATAAATAGCCCCGGAATTGAATCAATTAAAGCAGCGCTCTATCCTGAACAAATAGATTTTCTCTTTTTTGTCGCAAAAGGAGACGGGTATCATACTTTCTCTAAAACCGAAAAAGAGCATAACAAAGCAAAAAAAGAATTTCAAAAAATTAGAAGAAAAAATAGAAAATCAAAAAAGGCTACCAAGATTTAAATATGGCAAATATAAAACTAAATGATGTACAAAAAGCTGCGGTTGAATCATTCGGCAAACCTGTTCTTATATTTGCTGGAGCAGGAAGTGGAAAAACCCGCGTATTAACACATAAAATTGCGCATTTAATAAAGAATGAGTTGGTAGATGCGGAGAATATTTTAGCTCTTACATTTACAAATAAAGCAGCGGAAGAGATGCGCCAAAGAGTGCAAAAAATTATAAAAACCAAAAGCGCTCTTGTTACAATGGGTACATTTCATTCAGTTTGTGCAAAAATATTAAGATCTGAGATTCATAATCTAGGGTATACTTCTGATTTTTCAATTTTTGATGTTCAAGATCAAACATCTTTATTTAAAGTGCTTTTAGAACCAATGGATTTCCCTAAAAATTATATTACGCCTAAGGATCTGCGGTTTAAAATAAGTTATTTTAAAAACAGGTTGATTAGCCCTGTAGAAGCCAAAAAGAAAGCCACCATTATAATTGATAAGCATTATGCAGAGCTTTATGAAAAATATCAGATAGCGCTGAAAGATAACAATGCCGTAGATTTTGACGATTTACTTTTACTTCCGCTTGAAATATTTGAAAAGTTTCCAAAGATTCTTGAAAGCTACCAAGAAAAATGGAAATATATACTTGTTGATGAGTATCAAGATACTAACAAGCCACAGTTTATGTTGGTTAAAAATCTAGCTAAAGCTCATCAACAAATTTGTGTTGTAGGCGATGATGATCAATCTATTTATGGCTGGAGAGGTGCTGATATAAGCAATATACTTGATTTTGAAAAAACCTTCAAAAACAGTGAGATATTTAAGCTTGAAACAAATTATAGATCAACAAGCTATATACTTGATTCTGCATATTCAGTTGTAAAAAATAACCACAATCGTGCATCAAAAGAACTCGTTGCTAATAATGGTGATGGTGAGAAGCTTGGGCTTATGCAGACCAACGATGAAATGGAGGAGTCTGACGCAGTTATCAGTGCCCTTCAAAAAGAAATTAAATTAGAAAAAAGAAATTTTAGTGATTTTGCGGTTCTCTATAGAACAAATTCGCAATCACGTGCTATAGAAGATGCATTCCGTAGGTCTGGAATTCCTTATAATATTATTGGTGGGGTGAGATTCTATGAGCGCAAAGAGATTAAAGATTTAATTGGATATTTAAGCCTCATTCTAAATCCAAAAGATACAATTTCTTTAAGACGTGTAGTGAACTTCCCGCCAAGAGGTATTGGTTTAAAAACGGTAGATAAATGTGTTATAGAAGCTGAAAAAAGAAATGTTGAAATGATTGAAGTATTAAACAGTCCCGAGAATATGGGTATTAGAGGTAAGCAGGCTGACGCTCTCGACGCTTTTTATAATATTATTTCAAAATATAATGACCTGTTACCAAAATTGAATGCAGGGGAACTTATCAGGACATTAATTGAGGAAGCTGGAATAAAAAAATATTACCAAGACAGCACATCTCCTGAAGAAAGTGAGCGGTATGAGAATGTTCTTGAGTTTATCAAGAGTGTGGATGATTTTATGAAAAGAAGTCCAGATGGGGGATTATCTCAATTTATAGAAGAAGTTTCTTTATTAACAGATCTAGATCAGTGGAATGATCAAAACAATAGAGTAACAATGATGACTGTTCATTCCTCTAAAGGGCTAGAATTTCCTGTAGTATTTTTAACAGGTCTTGAAGATGGGTTATTTCCTCTTTATAGGGCTTTGGACTCTAATGAAACACTGGAGGAAGAAAGGCGCCTTTTTTATGTTGGCGTTACAAGAGCGATGCACAAGGTATACTTAATGTATGCAAACAACCGAAGAAGGATGGGTTCCGATGATCTATATGGAATTGTTTCTCGATTTATTGGAGAAATTCCAGAAGATAACCTTGAAAAGATTTCTTTTACTTCTGCTCTTACACGAAAAGTGATAGGCGGTAAAGCAGGAAAGCATACAAAAACAGCTGTAAGTAGAACTGTGGTCTTATTTGATGATTTTCAAGTTGGTGATTATGTGGAACATGCAATTTTTGGAATAGGAAAAGTTATGGCGCTAAGCGGACAAGGAGAAAATCAGCGTGTTGGTATTGAATTTAAAGATGGTTTAAAAAAGAAGCTGGTAGTAAAGTTTGCAAATCTTAAAAAGGTAGATTCTCCTGATTAAATTTTATGCCTTTTTTAAAATAGTATTTCAAAACTTAAAATTAATTAAATTGTTTTGATACAATGGCAACAAAAAACTCATTAACAAACGCACTAAAAAAAGAAGGTCTCCGGCATACAAATCAGCGACAAGCTGTATGGGATGAAATAAAATCCAGCGATGACCATAGAGATGCAGAAGAGATTTATTCTGCTTTAAGAAAAAATGAACTTAACGTATCGCGTGCAACAGTTTATAGGACCATTGATGTTCTTCATAAAAATAACTTAATTCGTAAAATAGAATTAGGTGATAGCCCTGCAAAATATGAAAATAAAGTTAATTCAGATCACCATGATCATATCATTTGTGTTCAATGCGGTAGAATTGAAGAATATGTTGATGAGATAATTGAACGTCGTCAAGATAAAATTGTTGAAGATTTAGGCTTTAAGATGATTAGGCATATTCATCAATTATTTGTTGTATGTACGGATTGTCAATAGTCATTCAATCAATTTTTTTCACCTCTTTTCTTCTAGTAAGCTCTCCTCAGTTTCCTGAGTTAATAATTGGAGAAGAAAAAGTCCAACCTGGGATCATTTTTATTTTTGAAGGCGCTGTAAAAGATAATATTTATCCTAACTCACTTCACCTTCCAGAAAGCGAAACTGATGTACATATTGAAGCAAGAGTTAATTGGGGTAATAATAAAATACCAAAAGGCGCAGTCCCTGGTGGATTCATACCATATTTGCACATTACAGCCTTACTTGAAAATTCAAAAACAGGTTTAAAAACTTTTGTTGATTTAAAGCCACATATAAATTTGATAGATAATTTTCATTATGCTAGAAATATCTCTTTACCTGGATCAATTAAAGATAGGTATGATATTCAATTCAATATTTCACCTCCATCAAATATTGAATTGGCATTGCATAATGATTGGATAGAAAAATATGGGAAAAACTTATTAAATAAATATACGTTCAGTTATAAAGGTGTAAATTTTGAACAAATTGCTGAGTCAACCA